>Ga0190306_1000020_pt1 | contig 72480 bp, 63 predicted proteins | sample 48700734_MG_FD_161657 | JGI IMG/M metagenome (GOLD analysis project Ga0190306, IMG submission 161657) | Hydrothermal vent sediment bacterial communities from Southern Trench, Guaymas Basin, Mexico - 4870-07-3-4_MG | ecosystem: Environmental > Aquatic > Marine > Hydrothermal vents > Sediment ... | reverse complement strand
GATTTTTATTAACAAAATATTTGATATTTGTTATTTTAATAATAAGGAAAGTGAAGGGTTTTTAGACAGTCTGACGGTTTGGCTATGCGTAGTGCGGGTTTTTGAAATACCACACTTTCAGTTTACTACCAATTATATTTATTGCTATAATGCTCACATTTAGTACTTTACCCGCATTACGTATAGCTTTTGTTAGCAAATGTAATTATAGTTTATCTGCAACAGTTCTTGGTCTAAATTCCATTCCTAACTTTTCTTTTAAAAAATCTTTTAAAACAAACACTTCAATTTTTGTTGCACTCCCTTGCCTATCAAGAAAATATTTTGTGTAATCATTATCATTTTCAGGGGGTACTATTTGCATTATTCTTTCTTCATTAGACAAGTCTTTTAATGTTTCATTATGTTTTATTGTTGTATCCCAACAAACTATATTATATAAATTTTTAAATGAATGATTAAAATCTTTTGTTAAGTAATGTTTGAATTCAACATAAAATAGTTTTGAAGTGTGTATTGGTTGCGTATTATCTCCTTTCACAATTACATCAATACCGCTATGCGTATCATAATCAATGATATAAAATGGAAATAAATCAGGTTCAAGGATTTGTAATTGTAATAAAATAGCATATACACCACTTTCCCTTTTAGGCTCAACAAAAGAATGTCCTTTAAACACCGCTACATTTGAATTTTTAATTTTTTTAATTCTTCTATCAAAGTCTTTTTGCTCTTTTTCGGAAGTGCGATAAGCATCGGTTTCATCTTCTAACCATTCCAAATTAGCCCAATCATCACTTGTAACGATTTCGTCATATATCGCTTTTACTTCTTGTTGAATATTAAATAGTATTTCAGAAGGTGTATTATCAATTGAGCCTCTATTTGCAGTTAACTTTAATCCTTGACAATTAAAAAAGGCATGTAATTTAATAAATTCAGAACCTTTATAATTTACCCATTCATTTTTTCGTTGCACTGGGATGTAGTCTTTACAAAGCCATAAACCATATCTTTCTGCTACAGTATAACTGCCAGGTAGATTATTCGCTCGTTGTCTTCTAATCATGGGATTATTATCAAGTTTTACTTTATTGCCTTCAACTGAAAAAATAGCTTGGTAAGAAATGTCTGGCATATCTTTCAGATGTCCTGTTTTTATAAATCTTTTACAATATAATTTAGGTGCACCTACTAAGTATTTCTCAAACAACTTATCTGCACTTTCGCTTTCTTCTGGAAAAGGATGACCAAATATAATTTCTTCATATTCAGTACGGTTTAATCCTTGTAATTCTATTATAAGATTAGAGTTATCATAATTAGTAAAGAATTTTTCAAATGAAGCAAATTTTGTAAACCATTCGATATAATCTTTCAATTGTTCATGAGTAAACTTACCCATTCTGTTTGAATTGTATCCAGTAATGATTATTTTAGTTCCTTTTTTTGTTTTTGTTTTTTCTTGTTTTACTTCAACTTCTGGAATAATCCTTTGATGTAATTTTTTGATCGGGTCTTTCATTGAGGCAATTTGAAACATATCACCGTTGTCTGTTTCAACAACAATTAATGAGCTATTAAAATAAACCTTTGTTCCATGTCCTTTTTCACCAATAGCTGCATTGTCATTTCTTCGAGTAGAATTCCCTAAATCAAAAAAAGACTTTAATTCCTCAGAATTCATTCCATTACCATTGTCTTCAATTATAATTTTAAGATTACGCTCTCCGTATGTTTCTTCAACATCAAAATGCAATTTTATATTTGTTGCTTTTGCATCAAATGAATTACTGATTGCCTCTCTTACTAAATCGAGCGGGTTCGAAAAATCATTTGCAATTTCTATAAATTCTTGTGTTTCATCAACACTTGGTTTAAACTTGTAATTTTCCATAGTTTCTCCTTTATATTTGCTAACTTATTAATAAAAATACCACTTTTTTCGAGATTTCTACCAATATTCTAATAAATAGAATACTTTTGTGTTCGTTATGTTTTTTTGTGCATAACGCAATTATTAATCCTAATATTTTATTTATAATGAAAAGAAAAAGAATTTGTTTAATATTATTATTAACTTTTATTTTTGTGTTACCTAGTTTTGCACAATACACAATAAAAGGAACTGTAAGCGACAAAACCACCGGAGAAACTCTTCCAAATGCTAATATCTCTGTTAAGGGAACAAAAAAAGGCACAATTTCTGATTTAAAAGGAGAGTTTATAATTAAAAACATTAATCAGCAAAAGCTAAGTTTAATAATTTCTTATATAGGATACGAAACTAAAACTGTGAACATAAACACAGACGGCAAAGACGTAAAGTATATAGATATTAAATTAATTCAATCGAAAATTATTTCTGACCCGGTAGTTATAACAGCAACCAAAACCTCAAGGAAAATAGAAGATATTCCTGCCCGTATAAATTTATTATCTACTAAAACTCTGAATAGTTTACCCTCTCAATCAAGCGACGAATTATTAAAATATACTTCGGGAATAAATATTAATCGTGCTGGAAGTTTTATTAGTCACAGCTCGAATGTAACAATGCGAGGGATGAGTGGAGCTGACCAATCGCGCACACTTATTCTTGTTGATGGGATTCCTGTTAATAAATCGGACGGAGGCTCGGTAAACTGGAATTTAATTAACACTGCCAATATTAAAAGAATTGAAGTATCGAAAGGACCCGGTTCATCGTTATACGGAAGTAATGCCATGGGCGGAGTTATAAATATTATTACTACCAAACCATACGAAAAACTTAGTATTGATGCAAGAACAAGTTATGGCTCGCTAAATACTACAAATACAAATATAAATATAAATGGACGTGTGGCCGATACTCACGAAAAAGGCTTGTATTGGGCGTTAAATGCTTTCTATAATAAAAGCGATGGTTACATAAATCTTATCGAAGAAGAAAGAGATAGTACAACAATAAAATCTGACATGGAAGAATATGCCGCCGGAGTATTATTTGGTTACGACATAAATAAAAACAATAATCTAGAATTAAAGCTCGATTATTACGATGATCGACGTGGTTCGGGATCAAAAATTTTATTACCCGAAGGTGAATCTATGGATCATGATACTTATAAAGCACATCTGAAATATTCGGGACAAATAAAAGATTTTAAGATTAATACAACTATTTTTTATCAAAACGAAGATTATAAAAAATTAAGCGAGAAGTTACGTAAAGGGAATTATAGCTGTTACAGTGTCGATTCGAAACGAGAAGATATGGGAATTCTTTTTCAGATATCGAAAAACATCGGCGAACATAACATAATTACTAGCGGTTTCGATTTAAAACAAGGAAGTGTTGATGCTATCGATGATTATACCAAAACTAATAAATATATTACCGGAAACGATGTTACCGACAAAGTTTACAATAAAGGGAAAATGAATACTGCCGCATTTTTTATTCAAGATGAAATATCTCTATATAAAGATAAATTAAGAATTGTTGCAGGCTTACGATTCGACCATGCAAAATTTTTCGACGGAGCCTATTATATAGAGAATCCAACAGATCTGACTTCAATTTTAGCAGAACTTGAAAATCGAAATATTAACGAAGATACATGGAATTCTATAAGTCCAAGAATATCGACACAATATAGATTTACTAAAAATTTCAGAACTTATATATCTTATGCCAAGGGTTTTAGACCTTCGGTTTTAGACGATCTTTGTCGTTCGGGATTTATACGTGGAGGATTTAAAAAAGCAAATCCAAATACACAACCCGAAACTATTCATACTTTCGAAATAGGATCTGATATCCATGCTGTAAATAATAAAATAAGTATTGCTCCTTCTGTTTATTACTCTATAGGAAAAGATTTTCAATATTATGTTAGCACAGGCGATTCTATTGCAATGGGAACAAGATTAAAGCCTATACGCCAAAACGAAAATATTAGCGAAGTTGAACTTTATGGCGGAGAAATTGCAGTTAATTATACTATTACGCAACAATTATCGGTATTTGCAAATTATACTTATGCCCATTCAACAATAAGCAATTATATTGCTGATGTTAATGAAAATGACATTTCGGGAAATTTTCTCAGATATGTTCCTGAACATCAATATAACCTAGGATTAGACTGGAATAATAAATTTGTGAATACAAGTATTCTATATCATTATAAAGGCGAACAATATGCTGATGATTCAAACGAATCTCTTTTAGATCCAACTAATACCATCGATATAAAACTTCAAAGAAATGTGACTAAAAATATCTCTCTTGCACTATATGCAAATAACCTATTAGATAAAGTTACTCTTGTTGATGTTGATTATTTGTCGATGGGACGATTTGTAAAAGCAGAACTAAGAATTAAATTTTAATTTTCCGATTTTTAACTTATTTATCCTATTAAGAGGCTGTTCAAAAAGGTTAGATTATTATGAAGAATTTGTCAGTTTAAAAATGAGATGCTTCGACAAGCTCAACATGACATAAACAACTTGAAACTTTACTTTTTGGATACTTTCTTATTTAAACTAATAAAATAAATATTTAATACTAACAATAAACACTAATATTATGAATATCAATAAATTATTCTTTGTTTGCATAATGCTAATATTTGCATCGTGCAAAACAGAAACACCAAAAATTGAAACAAATTTTGTTGACAAAACAGATGCAACAAATGATTTCTACGATAATGAAGAATTACACTTATTACAAGGAAGTGAAATAATGATTAGCGGAGAAATAGAAAAGCCGGGGATTGTAGATTTCAAGAATTTCCCGGAACGCTCAATAATAGTGAAAGAAGCATTATTAGATTCTAATAAAACAAAATTTATAGGAGCATATAAATACACAGGCTATTCTTTGTACGACATTTTAAATCGTCGAATCTTACAGAAGAAAAATGCAGATATCTTTCCTCCAATTGTCGATTTATATGTAGAAATAGAAAACGATAATGGAGAAAAAGTAATAATTAGCTGGGGCGAATTATATTACCCGATACATCGCCACGAAATAATTATTGCAACTAAAGTAATGCACATAGTTCCGTCAAAAACAAAAGATTATTGGCCATTACCAACAGAAACAAGATTAATTGTAGGAAGCGATTTATTAACCGAAAGAAATATCTCTAATCCATCGAAAATAACAATTAAATCGCTCGATAGAAATTATACAATAAACAGAGAGATTAATCCAATGTATTCTCCTGACTTAAAATTCTTTGTTGGCGAAAAACTGATTCAAACTATTACAGAATTACCCGAGAATACAAAATATACCGATTATCCAAATATTTTTTACGGTCGAGGTAGAGGAATTCATGGTGTTTCTCCTTTTAATGGAGCTTTTATGAAAGATGTTTTTAAGGAATATTTCGAAGTAAATAAAGAAAACTTGCAAACAGGAATGTTTACTGTTGCCGCTGTTGATGGATATAGAGCAGCATATACTTTTAGCGAGGTATTTAATCGTAACGACCAATCGGAAGTTCTTATTATTGATAAAGATAATTACGAAGATGCCGGTAAATTCTCGTTATATCCGGCAGGCGATTTCTTCTCCGACAGAGCAATAAAAGCTGTAAACGAAATACGTTTCGAGCATAAATAGTTAGTTTATCTTATTTAGGATTTTTTTAACAAGCACTTTAAGTAATACTTAAAGTGCTTGTTTTTTTATTGCTATATAATTGTATTTTAAATAATTTAATTAATGATGTGTTTTTGAGCGTAATCGAAATATCTCATTTTTCTAATAATCGACTGAAAAACAGAAAAGCCGCTAAGTGTTTATTAATCTAACAGCTGACTAAACCTAACAGGTCTTAAGACCAGGGAATTCGCTTTTAAAATCATCAATTTAATTAGTTGATAATTAGTATATTAAAGCTATTTTTTGTATCTTTAAAAAGAAGATAATAGTTAGCTTTTTTTAAAAATGCCTAGTAACAACGACACTAAATCAGTTAACAATCAGTTTATCAACTACTTCAAAAAAATGAATGATCCAAGACGAACAAGCAAAGGAAATCACAAATATTCCCTTAATGAAATTTTACTGTTAGTTATCTCGGCAGTAATGTAATAAGTGGAGCAAATGGATGGACATCCATAAAGCTTTTTGGTAAAGCTAAATTAACATGGTTACAAAAGTCTTGACTACTGCTTTGTTAGATCGAATATTACATCGTTGTGAGGTAATTAAATTAACTGGTAGTAGTTACAGAATGAAAAATAGAAAAACAATTTTTGAAAACAAGAAAAAATAAAATTAACTTTGATTAAAATTATGCAATCTTATTTGCCATTTTCTGTGCACTCTTAGTTGCCGAAAACTGTGCATATTTAGTTTCTGGTAACACCATCTTAATTACAGCATGCAATGAATATTTATTTGCCGCTCATTGCTTCTCGGATCAGATTGAAAAGTTGTGGATCTGATAAAAAATAATAATCTTTGTTTTTTTTTAAGAACTAATATTTTTCAAATTGGACACCACTTATTTTAATGATTTAATTCGCTTAATTCTTCCCTCAGAAATCTTTGATTATTTCGAAATCATTCGTTTAGATATTCAAGATAAGGAAGTACATGTTTATCTTGATGAACGAAATATAATACCCGAGCCTTATAAAGATGAAAAATTATTATCTAAAGGCTTTCACACAGCATCAAAAATTCAGGATTTCCCAATCAGAGATAAAGCCATGTTTTTGCACGTAAGACGTTGTTAAGTCGACTGGAGATATAGTCGAGCGAAATTGGACAAGCGTTGCAAAAGGTACGAGTTTAACAACCGGTTTTGCAACTTTTTTAAAAGGTATTTTTAGATGATTATCCAATCAGTAGTAATAGCTTAGAAAAGTTCTATTATATAAACGGAACACAGTTTACTCAGCAGTACAAGGACTACTTAAGTGATTTTCATGTATGGGAGCAAAAAGAACACAGTAAAAACTGGATACTTTTTCCTGAAAATTTAGGGCCTTATTTGAGCCTTGATGAAACATCTATAACCAAAGGAGAGCTTTATACAATATTAACCAATAAAGATGCAAAAGGTAAAAAAGGAGCAATAGTAGCTATGATAGAAGGGACAGAGTCAGAAAATGTAATTTCTGTTTTAAAGAAAATCCCGTATAAAGAAAGGGAAAAAGTAAAAGAGATAACATTAGATATGGCTGGTTCTATGAACAAAATAGCTAAATCATGTTTTGGAAAGGCGATAAAAGTAATAGACCGTTTTCATATTCAAAAACTAGCATATGATGCTATTCAAGAAATTCGTATTGCTCATAGATGGGATGCTATAAATGAAGAAACAAATTTAATTCAACAAGCTCGTGAGAATAATGAATCATATACAACAAAGTTCTACAGCAATGGAGATACTCTCAAACAATTACTTGCAAGAAGTAGATATTTATTATTTAAATCTCAAAAAAGAAGAGCCAAAATACTTTTTGAATTATATCCGGATATAAAGACAACTTATGAATTAATACATAAACTTAGATTAATATTTTCAAAAACAACCAGTAAAGGAGTTGCATATACTAAATTAGCTAAATGGTACAATGAAGTTACTGATGCCGATTTTAAATCTTTTAACACTATTTCGGCAACAATAAATACTCATTATGTAGGTATTTTAAATTTCTTTGAAAGAAGAAGCACAGAATGCGTCGGCAGAATCATTTAATGCAAAAATTAAGGCATTTAGAGCTACTCAAAGGGGGGAGTTGCAGACACTGATTTTTTCTTCTACAGACTAACTAAAATTTATGCATAAAATAAGAAAGTCCACAACTTTTCAATCTGATCCAATATCATTCCATCCATCGTTGGCAAAGTAATGAGCCATTTTAATTTATAATACGTAATTTTATTAACTCCTTTTTCTTTAAACCATTTTCCAATAGTTTTCGATTGGTGAGTCTTAAAATGTGGTCGGAATAATAAATTATGTTGCTTAGCTTTTAAGAGCATAGCATCAATATTTTTTTTGCATTTTGTTTTATCAAGTAATAAAGGGGGGTGTAATCTTGTGCATTATATTAGTAATTTATAAATCAAAAATGTATTATTATTCAATCAGACCTAATTTTTTTGCTCTTTTTTTCCAATTTTTTTTCGCTTGTTCTTGCATATCGGTAGCATAATCAAGCTCATCGACAATCTCAGTGCCTAAAATGGTTTCTATAATATCTTCCATAGTAACAATACCAACCATTTCTCCATATTCTCCTACAACCATTGCAATATGTTCTTTTTCTTCAATAAATTTATAAAAAAGACGAATAATTGGCATATTGTCGCTTATTATTTTAATTTCTCGAGAAATAGATTTTAAATTTTTATTAAAGTCCTTATTTATTAAATCTCGCATCAAATCATCTTTAAGAACAAATCCACTTATTTTATCTATATCGCCATTATAAATTGGTATTCTCGAGAATCTTAGTTTCTCTGTATTTTCGTAAAATTTTTTTATTAATGTGTTTTCGTCAGCAGCAAAAACTACTGTTCGAGGAGTCATAATATTTTTAACGTCAATTTTATTAAATAGCATTAAGCTTGATAGTATCTTAGTTTCTTCTTTTTTAAATATTCCTTCTTTAATTCCCATCTCGGTAATTGTCTGAAATTCTGAGCGACTTAAAATATTTTGATTTTTATTTTTCTTTAGAACAAATGTTACCAATTTGGCTAGTATAATTATAGGATATAATGGCGAATATATCATAATATTAATCACTGTTGAGGTAATAGGGGCTAATGTTTTCCAATAAGTTGCGCCTAATGTTTTGGGTATTATTTCTGCGAAAATTAAAATTGATATGGTTAGAACAGCCGATATAATCGAAATGTATTCGTTACCCCATATTAATTGTGCTTGAGCTCCAACACCAACTGCACCAATAGTATTAGCAAAAGTGTTAAATGTTAATATGGCCGATAATGGTAAATCGATTTTTTCTTTAAATTTCTTTAACGATTTTGCATATTTCTTTTTCTCGTTAATCTTTGCAAATACATACGATGGAGTGATACTTAATAGTGTTGCTTCCATTATTGAGCAAATGAAAGAAGTAATAAGAGCAATTAGAAAATATAGTATTAATAAGGTCATTTTTGTTATATAATATTATTATTTGGTTTCATAAAAATGCATTTGTTTTATGTAATCATATACTTTTTCGGGCAAAAAATATCTAATATCTTTATTGTTTTTTATCGATTCTCTTATAAAACTAGATGATATTTCCATAAGTGGAGCATCTACTATTGTAATTTTGCTATTGTTTTTATATTCATCAATAGAAATATTTGGTCTGGGATAAACATATAATTGATAGTATTTTAATATTTGCTCAGCATTTTTCCATTTATGAAAGTTTGTTAAATTATCGGATCCCATAATAATAGCAAATTCTTTCTGTGGGTGTTTATCGCTTAAATAAGTTAAAGTGTCGATTGTGTATGATGGTTTTGGTAAAATAAATTCAATATTACTAGCTTTAATTCTTATATCGTCGTTTAAGGCTAATTCTATTAGTTTTAATCTATCGTATTCGTTTAATAAATTTTTTCTGGTTTTAAAGGGGTTTTGCGGACTTACTACCATCCATAATTCATCGAGATCGCTAAATTCAATCAAATAATTTGCAATAGCAAGATGTCCAATATGTATTGGGTTATATGAACCGAAAAATAAACCAACTTTCATAATTTATTATTTTTGTTATTTTGTATTTAAGAAATTCTCAGTAAGAGTCTTAGCTTCTAATATAGCTTTATTTAAGTCGTCGTTTATAATTATTTTATCGAACTGTTCGGCATATTTAAGTTCTTCTTCTGCCTTATCTATTCTTGTTTGTATATCTTCGTCTTTATCAGTAGATCGTTTTCTTAAACGGTTTTCTAATTCTTCAATCGATGGAGGCATAATAAATATCGAAAGAGCTTTTTCTGGATATTGTTTTTTGATATTTACTCCGCCAACAACATCAACATCGAAGATAACATGTTTTCCTTGTGCCCATATTCTTTCTAATTCTGTTTTTAATGTGCCGTAAAACCTATTTGTGTAAACTTCTTCCCATTCAATAAATTCGTTATTTCGTATTTTATTTTTAAATTCTTCAACACTAAAAAAATAATAATCTTTGGCATGTATCTCGTTATAACGACGGTCTCTGCTACAAGCCGATATAGAGAACTCGAGATTTGTGTTTTCTTTTAGAAGTTCCTTAACAATAGTAGTTTTCCCGGCTCCCGATGGTGCTGAAAAAATAAGCAATTTACCTGACATGTCTTTGGGTTATCTTGGTTATAGTAAATATGTTTATTTAGTTAAATCTTATAATATGTTTAGAACTTGCTCTTTAATTTTTTCAAGTTCGTCTTTCATATTAACAACAATCTTTTGAATATCAGTATTGTTTGCTTTTGATCCCAGAGTATTTATTTCTCTTCCTATTTCTTGTGAAATAAATCCAAGTTTCTTTCCAATAGCTCCTTCTTCGCTTAGCATCTCAATAAAGTATTTACAATGATTTTTTAATCTTACTTTTTCTTCTGTAATATCAAATTTCTCGAGATAATAAATAAGTTCTTGCTCGAATCTGTCGTTATCGATATTCTTAATTTTAAGTTCTTCCAGATTGTCTTTAATGCGTTGTTTTACTGTTTCTATTCGTTGAGATTCGAATTGCTCTACTTCTTTTAATTTCGATTCTATATTGTTTATTCTTAACGAGATATCTTTTTGAAGCGATTCTCCTTCTTGTTTACGAAAAGAAATAATATTTTCTATTGCAGTATTTATTTGAGAATTTACTACTTCCCATTCTTCGTTATCTAATTCTTCTTTACTTGGAGTTAATACATCAGGAAGTCTCATGGCCGATTGAAGTAACTGCTCGTTCGAGTTAAGCTCTAAATCGGTGTTTACTGATTGTAGTTGTTTTATGTAATTTTTAACAACTTCTTGGTTTATTATATTTGTTTTTTCTTCGTTAATAATTTCGTAATATAAACTAAATTCTATTTTACCTCTTTCTAATTGTTTCGAAAGTAAGTTTCTGATATATAATTCTTTTTCTCGATATATACCACGGATTTTAGTGTAAATGTCAATATTCTTGCTATTTAGTGATTTAATTTCAATAGATACTTTTTTATTATTTATTTCGCATTCAGCTTTACCGAAACCGGTCATCGATTTTAACATCTTGATAGTTTATATATTAGTAATATTATTTATTTAACAAAGATATTAATTTAATTGTTAAATATTAATTATTGATGATTAATGGCTAAATGCAATAATTAAGATGTAATTTATTAATCCTGTATTCTAAATTACAACGTTTTTCTTCCACCTTCCTGTAAGATAATACGAGAACGATAGAAAAAAACCTAATATCCAACCTGCAGGAATAGCCCACCAAATACCTGAAATCCCTATTTTTCCTGAAAGAAAATATGCTATGGGAATTCTTACTCCCCAGAGGGCAAATAGAGTAATAAACATTGGTATTATTGTAACTCCTGCACCACGCAAAACTCCTGTTGTAACAAACATCGATGAGAAAACAATATAAAAAGCTCCGACAATAATTAAAAATCTTTTTCCTATTGCAATTACATCGGGGTCTGAGGTAAATAAGTGCATAATAAAGTTTCCGAAAAGTAATACGAATATCGAAACAATTATAGAAAGTACTGACGACATAGTTATGGTAGCAATAAATCCGGATTTTATTCTTTCTTGTTTTTTTGCTCCTATATTCTGACCTACAAATATAGATAATGCTGCGGCAAAATTCATGGCGGGTAAAGAAGCTAATGAGTTAATTCTAGTTCCAACAGTATAAGCAGCTATTACATTTGTTCCGAAAGTGTTTACCAAGCTCATTAATGCTATCATCCCTAATGCAACAAACGATTGTTGAATTCCTGTTGGAAGACCTATTTTTATGCTTTTAAGAAATATTTCTGTGTTGAATTTTAGTTTGAATATTGCCACATGAATTATTTTATGATTCTTATTCAAATATATAATTGCCAATATAAAAGTAATTCCCTGAGCTATTACTGTTGCAATTGCTGCACCTGAAACCCCTAGTTTAAACACTAAAATAAATAATAAGTCTAGACCAATATTTAATATTGTCGAAAGAATGAGAAAATATAGAGGCGTTTTGGAATCTCCCAAACCTCGAAGTATTGCATTTGTACCATTAAACCCGAACGAAATAATTACACCTCCAATAAAAATGTTGAAATAACTTGTAGCTTGAGGAATAATTTCTTCGGGAAGTTGTAATAATTTGAAAATTTCGTCGCTAAAAATAATACCGAGACCACTTACTATTATCGATGCAAAAAATATAAATAGATATAAAGTTTCAATAGTTTGTTTTACTTTTTCTATTTTTTTTGCACCAAAATATTGCGAAATCACGATAGTGCTTCCCGATACTATACCAATAATTAGAGAAAGAAATAAGAAAATTATTGGAAAAGAAGCTCCAACGGCAGCTAAAGCTTCTTTCCCAATAAAGTTCCCAACAATAATACTATCAATAATATTGTATAATTGTTGAAACACATTGCCTAACAGCATTGGTAATGCAAATTTAAATATTAATTTACTTTCTTTTCCTTGCGTTAGGTTTCTCATAAGAAATAATATTTTGGCGAATATCGATAAAAAAAATACACTTCATCTTATATGAAGTGTATTTCTATATGGTGTTTATTAGTTATGCTTTTTCTAATTCAACAGTAAAATGTCGCATTATTGGAGCTTCATAAACAATTTTAAAGCCTTTTGTAATTTCTTCACGTCGGTCAAAAACATTTTTTAGAGCAACAGCAATAACGTCCATATGATTGTTTGTATATACTCTTCGAGGAATAGCCAAACGCAATAATTCTAAATCTGGATATCGGTTTTCTCTTGTTTCGGGATCTCTGTCGGCAAGTAAAGTCCCAATCTCAACGCCTCTTATTCCTGCTTCAATATATAGTTCAACTCCTAGAGTTTGTGCTATATATTCTTCTTTTGGAAGATTTGGTAAAAATCTTTTGGCATCAACAAATATTGCATGCCCGCCGAAAGGTTTTTGAACAGGAATGCCAAAATTAACTAATTGTTGTCCTAAATAAGCAACTTGATTAATTCTTGTTTCAAGATAATCAAATTCTGTTCCTTCGTATAATCCTTGAGCCAAAGCATTCATGTCGCGTCCCGACATACCACCGTAAGTAATATAACCTTCGAACATGATATTAAAAACGCTAGCTTGTTTGAATAATTCTTCGCTTCGCATAGCAATAAAGCCACCCATGTTTACAATTGCATCTTTTTTACTACTCATAGTCATTCCATCGGCATACGAAAACATTTCTTTAACAATTTCTCTTATGCTTTTATTTTTGTATTCTTTTTCTCGAATCTTAATAAAATACGCATTTTCAGCAAATCTAGCTGAATCGTATATTACCGGAATATTATATTTATCTGCAATTTTTCTTACTTCTTTAATGTTTTCGATTGAAACAGGTTGTCCTCCCGATGAGTTACAAGTAACAGTTATTAAAATAAATGGAATTTTGTCAATAGGATTACTTTTTATTACTTCTTCTAATTTTTCGATATTCACGTTTCCTTTAAAAGGATGTTCTATCTGTGTGTCGAAAGCTTCATCAATAGTGCAATCTATTGCTTTTGCCTTACGAAATTCAATATGTCCTTTTGTTGTGTCGAAATGAGAGTTTCCGGGAACAATATCTCCTTCTTTTATTAAAGCAGAAAACAAAACATTTTCGGCAGCTCGTCCTTGATGTGTAGGTAAGAAATAATCGAAACCAAAAATATTTTTTATAGTATCTTTTAAAGTGTAATACGAGCGAGCTCCGGCATAGCTTTCGTCACCAACCATTATAGCTCCCCATTGTTTATCGCTCATTGCTCCGGTTCCTGAATCGGTTAATAAATCGATAAATACTTGATCGCTTTTAATATTAAAAAGATTGTATTTAGCATCTTTTAGCCATTGTTTTCTTTCTTCTGTTGTACTCTTTTTGATGGTTTCAACCATCTTTATTTTATATGATTCTGCAAATGGTAATTCCATAATATGTTTTTTTTAAGAAATTAATATTTATTATATCTAATAATTTTATTATAGGTATAGATTTAAATAACTATAATAATATGTAAATTAGTGAAATCGAATAAGATATAATGTTTATTTGATAAAAATGAGTATTTACTAATAAATGGTAAAATAAAAACGGAAAGAATCTCTGTTCTTAAGATTTAAGTATATTTTCATAGCTTTGAGAATGATATGTTTATTATAATTCATATTTTCTTCAAATTTATTTGTGCAAATATACGATTATTTAAAAAAAAGTATAAGAAATTTAATAATTTTGTTGCCTGTAATTTTATGTAAAATAATAATGTATTAATATTTTTATGAAGAAAGTTTTGTTGTTTCTTATTGTTAGTGTGGTGTTTATGCAAGTTGTTGCACAAAGTAATAACGAAAATAGAGATAGTACAGATTTAGTTTATTTTTATAAATATGTTTTAGATAGCAATATTGTAATAGAAAATGATAGCTTAAAAATAAGTGTCGATACCTTATTAAATTCTAAAGAAAATGATTCTATTAAAATAGTTTCGGTACTTTCCGATTTTGTTTCAGAAAAAAAATATAATATAAGCAATAATAAAACGAATGATACTATACAAAAGATATCTATTAAGCACGATTCTATATTAAATAACTCTAATGTCTTAAATATAAATAATATAATTACTAAAACTGATTCGCTATTTGTTAACGATTCTATTGCAATAGTAAAAAAAAATGAAGCCGGAGAACAGATAATAGATTCTATTAAGAATTATAATAACGATTCAGTAATTTTTTCGAAGCTTGATACATTATCTTATACTATTCGAAATTTAAAAAGACAGATGAGTCGGAGTGCAAGAGATAGTATCTCAAACGACACTATTTATCAGGCTATTGATAAGTTAATTAAATATCATCAGAGTTATTCTGTGCAATATGTTGCTAAATATTTAGAAAATAATTTACAAAATGAATCGTTTCTATTTCGAGAAAAAGATTCGTCTTCAGTTTGTTTGAACGATTCGATAGTTAATGAAGTGAAATATTTATTATCAGAAATTAAAGAAGATTCAATGAAAGTGTCATTCTCTAATTCTATAAATGACTCGGTGTATTTTAATATTAATAATAATAGAGGCGATTCTGTTCGTATTAATATTTACGATAATAGAAAGGAGTTTGCCAATATTTTGTTGAAAAATATTGGGGATAAGAATATTAATATATCTTTCGAAGATGGTATTTATATTAATCGCCCAAAATATAAAAAAACTGTTAATCGAGAAATCAATAATAAAAGAAAACAAGTTAATCTAAAAAAAATAAAAAAGACTAATATAATAGTGCCTATTTGGAAAATCGGAGGGCATACAACATTAAAATTTAATCAGGGATATTTATCAAATTGGGTTCAAGGTGGAGAGAGTAGTTTGTCGGGACTTTCAATTTCAAAATATAATGTAGATTATATTTATGGAAAAAAATCATGGGATAACGATATTGAATATAAATATGGACTTATTAAAACCGGGGAAAATAAGATTCGAAAAAATGACGACAAATTAGAAATTAATTCAAAATTTGGACAAGAAGCATATAGAAATTGGTATTATAGTTTGCTGTTTAACTTTAAATCGCAATTGTTTAAAGGTTACGATTATCCAAATGATTCGGTTGCTGTTTCTAGTTTTCTTACACCGGGTTATGTTGTGTTTTCTTTTGGTCTCGATTATAAACCAAATAAAAAGCTAACAATCCTTATTTCTCCTCTTACATCAAAATTTACAATTGTTAGAGATACTGTAAAATACGATCAAACGAAATATGGATTGTCGGAAGACGAAAAAATTCGAAAGGAGATAGGAGCATATATTAAAGCACAGTATAAAGTAAAGATTATGGATAATATTAATCTCGAAAATAGAATAAATTTCTTTACAAACTATTCTCAAAATCCAAAGAATATTGATGTCGATTGGGAACTTGCTCTCGATATGAAAGTTAATGAGTTTATTAGTGTGTCGTTAAATACTCACTTTATTTACGACGACGATATTGATATTCCTGTTTTTGATACAGTAAATAGTAAAAGAACACAGATTGGTGTTACCCAGAAAGCACAATTTAAAGAAATGATAGGAGTAGGGTTTTTATATAAATTTTAAAGTAGATATAGTAGAATTTTATTAAATAGATAATTGTAAATTTGTAATTTAGATAGTTAAAAAATAATATTATGGATTATAATGTTTCAGGAGTTGGAGAATATAATATCGATGCGATTGTTTTCGATTTAAATGGTACACTAGCGTTTAATGGTAAACTTATAAAAGGTGTAAAAAAAAGATTTCAAAAACTAAAAAAGCTAGGTTGTCAATTAATTATTGTGTCGTCGGATCAATATGGTAATGGAAGATTAATAGCTAAAAATTTAGATGTCGATTTTTATTCAGCTTCCGATACTATTGAAAAAGAAAAAGTATTAAAAAAGCTTAATATACCTAATATTGCTGCTGTTGGAAACGGAAGAGTCGATATAGGTTTGTTTAGGTATGCAATGTTATCGGTAGCTCTGATTGAGGGAGAAGGAATGCATTCAGAAGTTATTAATAGTGCAGATGTGCTATTTACATCAATAAATAATGTTTTAGATTTCTTTATTTATAAAGATATTTTTGAAGCTACTTTAAAAAAGTAGTATTTATTATTTAATGAAAGGAATTGTTTTTTGGAATATTTACATTTAGCAAAATTAGTAAGAGAAAGAGCTGATAAATATCAGAATAGAACAGCATTACGATATAAGAGAGATGAAAAATGGAAAGAGTTGTCATGGTCTGAATTTATTTGTGAAATTGATTATTTGTTGTATGCATTATTGAATTTTGGAATAAAAAAATATGAGAATATAGGTATATTCTCTCCTAATATGCCGGAATGGACAATTGCAGATTTCTCAATTGCATCAATTAATGCCGTTTCTATTCCTATGTATTCTACCGACTCGAAAGAGCGAGTAAAATATATTATAAACGAAACAGAATTAAGAATTCTTTTTGTTGGTTCGCAATATCAATACGATATTGCTTCTGAGTTAATTAGCGATTGTAAATCGCTTGAGAAAATAATTGTATTCGATAGTAGTGTTGTACTTAACGGCAGTAACGACAATTCAATTTATTTTAATAATTTTAATAAAATAGATAATGCCAATAATAAACAAGAACTTGAGAATAGATTAAATAGTTTATCCGAAGAAGATATTGCAACAATTATTTATACATCGGGGACGACAGGAGAGCCCAAAGGAGCTATAATCGATCATAATAATCTTATTCAAACAATAAAAATTCACAATCAAAGATTAGATGTTTCCGATAATGATGTTTCTTTAAGCTTCTTACCATTAAGTCATGTTTTTGAGCGAACATGGTTGTATTTTTGTTTGCATAATGGTATTATTATTAATTATTTGCAAGATCCAAAAGAGATAGTTTCTTATTTATCGGAAGTTAAACCTACTATAATGTGTACAGTGCCTAGATTCTTCGAAAAAACATATTCTAAAATTTATTCAACAAAAGAATCGTGGCCGGTAATTAAACAAAAAATATTCGACTGGGCAATTAATATTGGAGAAATATGCTTAGATAAAAGAACTGATAATGAGAAAATTGGCACTTTATTACGATTTAAATTATTTCTTGCCAAAACTCTGGTATTTGATACAATAAACAGAGTATTTGGAGGTAAAATCCGATTTATGCCTTGTGCTGGTGCTAGATTGTCATACGATATTAAAAGATTTTTTCATAGCATAGGTTTATTTATAAATTATGGTTATGGTTTAACCGAAACACTTGCAACTGTTAGTTGTTATAAAAATGATGTTTTCGATTTGAAAACCGAAGGTACTCCAATGCCCGAAGTTGACGTGAAAATTGGCGATAAGAACGAAATATTTGTTAAAGGAAAAACTGTTTTTAAAGGCTACTATAAGAAAGAAGATGAAACAGCAAAAGTTTTCGATAATTCTTGGTTTAAAACGGGCGATGCAGGTGCAATTAATGATACCGGCGATTTGGTAATGTACGAAAGATTGAAAGAAATTATTAAAACTTCAGTTGGTAAGTATGTTGCCCCACAAAGAATAGAACCTATTCTCGATATGGATAAGTATATTGAACAATCAATTATTGTTGGAGATAATGAAAAATTTGTATCAGCATTAATTGTCCCTAATGTTTCTGCTTTAGAAAACCTTGCCGAAAAATTAAATATCTCTTTCTTATCTAGTGAAGATTTATTCGATAATATTGAGATTAATGAATATTTAACAGATAGAATTCAAAAATTGCAAATCGATTTTGCAAATTACGAAAAAGTTAAAAAAATAAGATTAATTAATTCTCCATTTTCTATAGAAAACGGAGAATTAACTTCAACATTAAAACTAAAGCGTAGAGTAATTTGTAAAAATTACGAAAGTTTAATCCATAGCATTTATAATTAATTACGAGTTATAAAAAGCTTTCTGTCATGTCGAGCGCAACGCAGTAAAGTTGATACATCTGAGTAATATAATTACGAGTTACAAATTACGGATTATGAATTAAAGGGTTACAAATTAGAGAATTACGAATTAGAAAAACAACTATTGTAAATATTTAATATCAATTATCAATTAAGTAATTTTTTATTTGCGGGCTTTTGCTTTTTCCACCTTCGGTGCGACCAGAGCCAATTTTCAGGTTGTTCAATAATTATTTTCTCTAATTTTTTCATATAGAGTTTTGTAATTTCTCCATCATTATAATTTAATGGCTCGCTTATTAATTCCGTTAATTTTACCGAATAATATCCTCGTTTTATTCTAACAACATTAAAATATATTATAGGTAAATTATAGCGTTTTGCATATTTTTCTATTCCGTGAAGGCATGCGGTTTCTTGATTTAAAAAGTTTATCCAATATGATTTATCTAATTTTGATGTTGATGGACTTTGGTCGCCAACTAGTAGATAAACACTTGGTTTGTTTAAATTGTTTTTAAAGCTTTCTGATGTTTTAGAAATTGATTTAAGCAAGGTGCCATGTTTCGATCTTGTACGTTTTAATAATTTGTCGATATATTTATTCGAAAGCGATTTGTATATTCCTATTGCTAAATGTTGAATTTGTAAACCACCTGCCAATGCGCCCCATTCCCAATTGCAAATATGACCTCCGGCTCCAATTACACTTTGTTGCCGGTAAAAATATTTATTAAGTAATTCCGGATTTTCTATTTTATAACGCTTAACAAGTTGTTTGCTGTCTATAGTAAATCCTTTAAGGCTTTCTATTAGCAAATCGGATAGGTTTTTATAGTTTTTCTTAATTATTTGTTTAATCTCTGCATCGGTTTTTTCCGGAAACGATTTTAGTAAATTATTTGTTATTATATTTTTTCTATATCCAATAACTCTGTGTAGAATAAAGGCTATAAAGTTCGAAAAAACATATAATATATTAAAAGGTATTATTGCAATAAAATAAATAAAAAAAATAAAGAAAATGTATGTAATTATTTGCATTGTAGCGTGTTATAGTTTGCTTGAGTATTTAGAATATAGCTTTTTTAAAAATATATCAGCTTTTTCTTTTCTCAATTTCTTTTCTTTTTTGTTTTCGGTTGATTTTTGTGGAACAAATAATTTCGATTCTTCCATCTCTTTAGTAAGTTCATTATTAAAGTAATAATCAACAAGTATTTTGTTATTTACTTCCCATAAGTAGATATTGTTATCGGAACTGCCACTAATAATGTATTTATTGTTGCTGCTAATATCTACACAATTAATAGGTTCAGAATGCTGATATGTATATATTACTTCCCAATTTTTTGTATCCCAAATTTTTACGGTAGCATCGTACGAAGCAGAAACCATAAATTTGCCATTTGTACTGAATTTTATTTCCATAACGCTTCTATTATGAGCTGTTAAGGTTTTAATAAAATTGCCGGTTTCAGCATTCCATATTTTTATTGTTTTGTCTCTCGATGCACTTGCAAGATATTTATTGTCGGGCGAAAAGGCTAGGGAATAAATATTTCCACCGTGTCCATTAATTGTTTTTAGTAAGGTCTTAGTTTCTAAATCCCACAATTTTATAGTATTATCTTGCGACCCACTTGCAATTTGTTTTCCGTCTTTGCTAAATGCAGTAGCTAAAACACTTTTAGAATGCCCTTTAAAAGTGTATTCACATTTCTGAGTATCTATATTCCATAATCGGAATGTTTTTTCGAAACAGCCATTAACAATATAATTATTATCTTTACTTATGTCTATTGACCATACTGATGTTGCATTACCAGAGAAAGTTTTAATATAACTTCCATCAGAATTCCACATGTCAATACTATTGTCTCCTCCACTAAAAAAATATTTTCCATCCGATGAAAATTTTAGTGCATAAACATCGTGATGATGACGTTTAAGTGTTTTTATCGATTTGTTAGATAAAAGAGTCCACATTTTAATTGTTTCGTCAGACGAACCACTTAAAAAGCTTGTGCTGTTGGGGTTAAATGCAAGAGATTGTATTTGATCAGTATGTTCTTTATATTTCTTAATCAGATATTTATTATTATAACTCGATTTTGCTGAAACAAAAATTATTATAGTTGATAATAATATTACCAGAAATATTTTAGAATGCATATTTAATAATTTATTGTTAGCGTTTATCAATAAAATATTTTGTAACTATCATACCTGTTGCAATTATTCCTCCAACAATTACACCAATATTTGCCTGTTTTGCATTTGGCATAGCTGTTTTGTCGGGATTGTTAATTAGAACAAGAGTTGTAGAGCTAAGAACAATTCCTCCTGCTACATAAAGCATAAGTTTGTCATCTTTTCTTCTGCGACCAATATGAGAAAAATCGTTAGAACTTGCAAAATTAATATTTGCAAATTGGTTTTTAAATTGCTGATAATTCGCTTTTTGTTCAATGTTGTTTGTTGTACTTGTAGTCGTGTTTTCTTCTGAGAAACAAGTTGTGCTAATTGCAATAAATAATATAATAATTGTAAATCTTTTCATTTGTTGGATGAATGTAAAATTTAATACAAAAAATATAAGTGCCAAAGGTACAAATTTTTGCTTTAAAAACTTAAAAAGCTTAAAAAGCTAAATAATGGAAGCTACTAAAGGAAAATATCTAATAGAAAAAATGTTGAAAATATAATGCTGGCAATACCGTTGGTTGTAAAGAAAGCTAAATTAACTTTACTTAAATCGTTTGGTTTCACAATACTGTGTTGATAAAACAGTAAGATAATAAAAATAGTACTGCCAATCCAATAAAATATTCCAAAATGTGCTAGTATTCCTGCAAAAATAATAAGTGCAGCAGATAATATGTGTAATATTGTTGATGCATTTAAAGCTCCTTTTTTGCCGAAAAATACTGGAAAAGATTTTAGTTTTTCTTCTTTATCGAAATCTAAATCGTCTAATGCATAAATAATATCGAAACCACTAACCCAAAATAGTACAACAAAAGAATAAATAATTGGAATTGTGGCAAATTTACCGGTAACAGCTAAATAAGCTCCAATAGGAGCTAATGATAATCCTATTCCTAAAATCAGATGGCAAAATGCTGTAAATCGTTTTGTTAAACTGTAACTTAAAATAATAAATAAGGCAATTGGAGAAAGGTAAAAAGTTAATTTATTAATAAAATATGTTGTTAATATAAATAATATAGAATTGATAATAACAAATATTAATACAGATTTAGATTTAATTATTCCTAAAGGGATTTCTCGTAGTGCAGTTCTAGGATTTTTACTGTCAATATTTCTATCGATAAATCTATTAAATGACATAGCTGCATTTCTAGCGAATATCATACATAAAATAACAAATATAAATATTTTAATGTCGAAATTTAAATTACCATCGTGAATTGCAAAAAAATAACCAATAATAGCGAATGGCATTGCAAAAATTGTATGCGAAAATTTTACTAACGAAAAGAAATTCTTAATTTTAGATACCATATTTGATATTAAATTTGTATTATAAATATTATTCTCAAATATAAATCTAAAGAAATTAATACTACAAATTATTTAAAAAAAAATTTTAAATGCCATTCTAAACGAGTTTAAATTTTATGACTTTTTAGAGTGGGCTCATTTTTAATACATTTGTAATATGAAGACTTTTCGGAGTTGACTCAAAATTTAATTATCAAAATGTGATTAATTTGTCATGTTTGAAATAAGTGTCAAAAAGTAAAAAGAAGTTTCAACAAAATTATTATATGAATTTACATTTAAAAGACTTTTATGCTCGATACGGCTGGTTTTATAACGCACAAATAAGAACACTTCCAAACAGAATTGCTAGTCATAGGATGACTAGCTGAACATCCGATGACGATTATACTTTTTAGTTTATCGAATCTGTCGGTTTTGCTTGTTCTTCTTCTAATTGTTCTTGTTTAGCTTGTTCTATTTGCCGCATTCTTCGTAAAAAAGACTCTACACTTCTATTGGTACCAATAATGTATCGGTAAGGTGTTTCTTTTCTAGGTGTTTTAAGTTTTCGTTTACGCGATTTTATTGCTTCAATATCGTTTATAAAATCTTTATTATTCGACAAGGTTTGCATAACTCCACGCGAATAAGTAAAGAAATAGTAGTTGCCGTTTGGTAGCTTTATATAGAATCGGAAAAGATCACCACTTCTACGTTTTAATATTTCAATATATCCATCAACATATTTATTAATCGGCTTATTGTTTATCATAGATATCCCAATTGGTCCATCAGAAAGATATGAGCCTGTTTCGGTATTCCATTTAAGTTTTATTTTTCCTAGAATAAAAGTATGCTGTATTTCTTTACTAAATTTAGTATCTATATTATATAAGTTTACTTGATTAATAAATTTATTTGTTCCTTTTATGCCAATTAGTTCGTGAAGATTTTTTAAATAACTTCTTCCTGTAATTTTAAAAGTCTCTAATTCCGGATTGGTATTAATGTCTTTAATAAGAGTATCTAAGGCGCCCGACGAGAAAAAGAAATCTATAGGCATAGTAAGTTCTAGTTTTATCTCATTTTTACTTAAATTGTGATTAAATGTTCCTGTCGGATTCATTTTTAATTGACCTAAATCTGCCCCGGTAGAAATTTTTCCTTCGCCGTGTAGTAAGCAGTAATTTTTATGTAAACTAAGTAAATTCCCTATAGAATCGCGGTTGCGTAATTTATTAGCTTCTGCAATTAAATATTTACTCGAATTTTTATCGTAGTATAAATATCCGCTTGCTCCAACTACAACTTTGTCGTTGGGGTCTCTTCGTTTAGAGAGGAAGCTTGAATATATATGCGATGAGTCTTTTGTAATATACGATGCAGCCGATAGTTTTATATTATTTATATTTTTTAAATTTTTACTTAACGGAATATAAATACTGTCGGGGTTTATTTCAGATTCAAAATATGTGTAATAATTAGGAATTAGTGGGCAGTTATGGTTAATTTTTGCTCCTCCTGTAAAACATAAATATTGTTTCCATGCATTTAGTTTAACTTCTCCTTGATATCTATAAGCAGGACTAAGAGTGAAACTGTCGGGTTCTAATATTGTTCCTGTAGCTATTGTTCTAATATTTGTATCGATTTGTACTTGAGTGAAATGGATTTTTTGTATTGCTTTATTCTCGTCAATATAATTATAATCACCGCTTCCTAAATATTTTTTTCTCCCAAGAATATTTAGTTTAACATCGAAAATACGATGATATTTTGTTGTGTTATTTGCAATTATAACTGCTTTTTTCAGAGTTTGCATCTTGGCAGTTTTTTCAACATTAACTAAATTGTTTTTTGGATATACCAATGCATCTGCAACTTTAATATATTCAACTTCAGAAGAACTCAAGAGAGTATTTTCTACACTAAAATTTGTTGTGCCCGAAGAAAAACGTAAAGAATCTTGACTTTTATGTAATGATACAAATAATGCTCCTGGAAGATTATCGTCTTTTAGTTTTAAATATTCTATTACTATACTATCTCTCGATAAAGTTTCTACATGTGGGTTCGATTCTATTTTTAAAATATTTTTATCTAAATGCCACGAGAATTTATCGAGGTAACATATATATAAATTCTGAGGGAATTGTGTTTTTGTAATTCCATTATTCGACACGAAGTTTCCTATTTTATAATTAAAATCGATATGAGCATCAATATTTGATGATAAAAATGTATAATCTGTTTTATCGAAAGTTTTTAATTTAAAATCGGAAGTATCGGCATCTATTGTTGCCGATTGATAGTTAAATAAATTTGATATAATAGATGCTTTGGTTAAATTCATGCTCCCTTTACCTGATAATCCTGTAGGTTTTAATGTTAGCTTGCCACTTAAGAATATATTTTCGTTAAACATATTAAATGGTTTGTTTGTTTGCTCGGCATACATAACATCATTGTACGGATACCATTTAATATCAATTTCTGTTGAATTTACTTTTGGATATTCTATTCCGGATGTTCGTTCTGTTAAATTATATTCAAATGCATGTACTTTTGTAGAATCGGGGAAGAATAAAATATCTTTCGTTTTTGCAGTACTAGTTAGGTACGATAATTCTCCTTCGCCTCGTAATCCTCTATTACTTAAATCAATCATATTATAATAGCTTCCTTTTCCTTTATATAAAGGAAATCCATTTTCGGGAGTTTTTCTATTAAACCCTAACGAATTGTCGGGGCGTAAATAAAGAGTATCGTCGAAAGGAGGGAAGATATCGGCTGAATAAAAATGACCATTAAATCGTAAACCCGGAATAGTAAAATTATCTAAACTGTCGATTATAAATGAATCGAGTTCGAAAAAGAAATTATCTTTTTTATATACTCCTTTTTGAATTTTAGAATCGTTATAAAAAACATATGCTTTTTCTGTACTGTTAAAAATAGGATATTGTGGGTAATTTTTTAATCCCGATTTATTATCCGGTCTGTCTATTAATAAATCGCCTGTTATATTTTGCAATGTGCTTTTTACATTTAGCAATAAAGGATTATTGTACATATCTTTTTCATCGGTTTGTACTCTTATATTTAAAGAGTCTATATTATCGAGTTTAATTTTGAATTTATCATAAATAAAATTAAAGTCTTTGCCATAAAATGTAAATAGTCCGGCGTCGATAATACCTGTAAAATCGAAATCTCTATCTTTTTTCATTACAATTTTGTTGTATTTAGGGTAAATAACAACATTTTGTGAGTCGCTTAATGCTATTTTTGGTATTCCACTAATGGTAAGCTTATAATTATTTAGGTCGAGCACTCCATTATGGGTTGATGAGCTTGTTTCTGAACTAAACTTCATAACATCATAGTCTATTTTTCCTAAACGAGCATCTACATAATCGAAAAGCTTTTTATTTATTGATACTTCGTCGGTGTCGAAATCGTAAAATATAAATCCGTCAACTGTCAGAAATATAAGCATTTGGCGAATTTGATATATTGGATATTCCATATAAGCGCTTAATTCTGATGCAAAGAAATTCGTTGTTTTTTTTATTCTCGAAAAATTTCTTAAAACCATTAATGGATGCAATTGGTCGCGTATTTGTATTTTATCGTAATCAAGTAAATTGTAAAAATTTACCGATGTAAAAATAGCATTACTAACACTTCCGCCTCTTCTCGATGTAAAATATAATTTGTCTTTATTCGTGTACCACAATAACCTTTCTGAATTTATAGTAACATTATGATATGAATCGAAATATGCTCCTTTCGATAATATGCGATCTGATTGAGATAATGCAATTTCTTTATTATTATTGTTATAAGAGAATTGTAATCCGGAATGAAATATTGAATCGTTTTTTAGTTTTAATGTTATTTGTGTGTTAGTAGCATCTAAACGATTATTTTTGAACATAAAATTTTCCGATTTTGCAATAATAAACAGAGTGTCTTTTTTATATATTTTTAAGTATGCTCTATCTTTTTTAGTTCCTGAGCCAATTAAGCTTGCACCTTTCATAATAAATCCCCCATGATAGTTAATTCCATCATAAATATTATTTATGTCGAAAACTCTCTGATAAGATTGAAATTCGGGATAAATAGCCTTTGATGATTTTGCAATATGCACTACCTGATCGGTTAATTTGCCGTTTAATGATTTATCGAAATAAAGATTATTTCTAAATTTTACAGAATCGGCTATATATCCCGATTTTGTCATATTAATAGTATATGAATTAAGTTGGGCGTTTACATTTTTTCTGTTGTATCCGGCACGTTCCCATGTAACTAATCCGGTTTTGCCTTCCCAGTTTAAAGTTATGGGGTCGAAGATTCCGGAAACATTGAATATTGTTAGACTGTCTCGTTTTATTTTACAAATAAGATTACTGTTTTTTACAACAATTCTAATTTTGTTGGTATATTCAAATTTATAATTGTCAGACGATAACATCCAATTTGTAGCATTCGATTTATTTAAGATATTGTATTCTATTAACAATACCGAATTTTTAATATATTTTGTTAGTATGCTTAATGGACGATCTATTTCGTTTAAAATATAAATTATTCCTTGTTCCCATTCATCGTAATTCTCAATTCCTTTTTCAGTTTCTGTAAATATTAATATGGCTTTCATATACAAAAGAAAATGGGGATTTCTTCGTGCTTTCTTTTTTAATAAAAGATCCGATACGCTTATAATTCTGCTTTGTATTGTATCTGAGAAAAAATTTGTTTTCCATTTTTTAACAAAAATCTCAAGTTTCTTTTCATCATTATCGTTAATGTTTTGTTGTAAATATTCTTCGAATTCTTCAATAAACTCAAGAGTATCTGTTGAGAAACTTTTAATATTTTGAGAATAAGCTGATGTGATAAAGAATGTTGATAACAAACAAAATATTATTAATGAAAATAATTTATTACTTGCATTTTTTCTAGTAGATATTTTTTTTAATAAAAGCATAATTGAACTATATTAACTTGAATCGTATTGATATTAATATTTAATGTCGAGCATTTTATTAGTAGAGATTATTTTAAGTACTTTTTTACTTAAATTGATAACAATATCCGATTTATTTAGTATGATTTACTTATTTCTATAAAATCGTTGGCATTAAGTGCAGCTCCTCCAATTAACCCGCCATCAACATCGTTATTTGCAAATAGTTCATTGGCATTCGATGGTTTACAACTACCACCATAAAGAATAGTTATATTGTTTGCTACTTCTGAATTGTAGTTTTTGCTAATAAGTGTTCTAATATATTTGTGCATTTCCTGAGCTTGTTCTGCAGATGCGGTTTTTCCGGTACCTATTGCCCATACAGGTTCGTATGCTATTACTATATTAGATATGTCATCTTTGTTTAAGTCTAAAATTCCTTCGGTAAGTTGTTTTTTTACAATTTCGAATTGTTTATTAGCTTCTCTTTCATCGAGATTTTCGCCACAACAGAATATCACTTGTAATTGATTTTTTAAGGCTAATTTTGTTTTTGAATTTAATATTGTGTTATCTTCTAAATATATAGAGCGTCTTTCAGAGTGTCCGATAATAACATATTCGGCTCCTGTAGATTTTACCATTTCGGCAGATATTTCGCCGGTAAATGCTCCTTTTTCTTTGTCGGCACAATTTTGGGCTGCAAGTTTTATATTTGTGTTTTTAAGTAATTTCGAAATTTCTGTAAGGTGAATAAATGGTGGTGCAATAATTAATTGTACATCTTCTGGTGTATTATCTGTTAACAATTTTAGCTCATTTACTAAATTAATACCTTCGTTCAAATTTTTATTCATTTTCCAATTTCCGGCAACTATCTTTTTTCTCATTATTTTATGATTTTTGTTTATATTATCAAATTTACAAATTTATTTTATATTCTTATTCTCGGATCTAATATCATATATAATATATCTACTATAGTATTAATTATTATAAAAATTACCGATATTGTTAATACACAACCTATAACTACCGGAAAATCGTATTTGTTTAGGGCATCAACAATAATATACCCTAGACCTTTCCAGCCGAAAACATATTCAACAAAAACTACACCTGCCATTAATGAAGCAAACCAACCCGAGATAGCTGTAATTACCGGATTAAGAGCGTTTCTTAAAGCATGACGAAAAATTATTCTGCCAGAACTTAAACCTTTTGCTTTTGCTGTACGAATGTAATTTTGCGATAATACTTCGAGCATAGAATTTCTCGATAATTGTATTACAATAGACAATGGTCGTATACCTAATGTAAAAGCAGGTAAGATTAAATTTTTAAGTTGAAGATATTGTCCATTACCAAAATCGTCGATTTCGTATAAATTACCTGTTAAATTTAATCCTGTAATACCGCCAAGAACAAAAGCAAAAAACCAACCTATAAAAATCGCTGCAAAGAATGAAGGCACTGACATTCCTATTGCTGAAAAAAACAAAGAAGCTTTGTCGAAAATACTGTCTTTTTTTATGGCTGCTATTATTCCTAATATAATACCCAAAATCGATGCAAATAATATTGATGTAAGAGCAAGAATAAATGTGTTGGGTAAAGTTTCTGATATAATTTCTGATACTTCTTTTTTACTCTGATACGAGCGTCTTAAGTATGGTTTCTTAAGAATAATTATCTTCGAACTAATTGTTGACAACTTAATATATGGTGAGTATTTTTCTTTATCGAAATAAAAATAAGAATCACTATTGCTATTTTCGTGAATAGATAAGGGCGATAAATCGTTGAGATATTTTATGTATTGTATTATTTTAGGCTTATCTAATCCTAAATCTTTTTTTATTGCTTTTATAGAATTAATATCGCTTCTTTGTCCTAGCATCATTCGAGCAGAATCGCCGGGGATAATATTAAACAGTAAAAATATTAAGCTTATTACTCCCCAAAGAATAAGAATTGTATATAGTATTTTCTTTAGTATCGATTTTAGCATAAAAGTTTAATTATGCATTTAGTTGTTTCTTTAAATTACTTTTTTTATTCGAATTAAATTTTTGATTTGTAATAAAATCTTTTTCTAATAATTGAATATCCGGAATGTCGTTATTATGCCATTTGCCTAGAATTGTACCATTTTTTATAAGCATTATTCCGGGATTTGATCTAATAATTGTTTTTAAAGTTATTTCATCGGTATTGTAAAAGCTGAACGAAGAATTATAAGAATTTTTGAATTCGTTAATTTCGTTATCTAATGAAGAAGTTAAACATATAAAATTACAATTTGTTGTTTCATTACAGTACTCCGATAAAGAGTTTATTTTCTCAATATTTTTGATATTGCTTTTATTTAAATTATATGCAACTAATATAAAAGTAAACTTGTTTTCGCTAAGAACAATGTCGGTAATATCGTTATCGTCTTGAGTGCTAATAGTAAAATCGTGAATAGGAGGAATATAACCTTCTTTAATAAGAATATTTTCCGACGATACCCATTTCCATGAAGAATCGGGCAAATTATTTAATGAAAATTTCTTAATTCTTTCATTTTTTTTATATTCGAGTACTGTTTTATACTCTGCTTGTGGGGCATTATCGGGAATAATCATTTCTTCCGGAATATTAACTCCAATTTTATATGGACGAAAATCGATAATTGGTAAATGATTATAAGAATATATAGAAATGGTAATAATTAAAACAAAACCGACTGATAATATTCCCCATTGTAAGTGTTGTGTTGTTGTAGTGTTATATTTATTTCTATTGATAAACACAATGAGAGTAAAGAATAGTATAATAATGTTTTTAAAAAAAGTATGCCAATTTGTTAATACTATAGCATCGCCAAAACAGCCGCAATCTGAAACAGGGTTATAAATAGCTAAGAAAAAGGTTAAAATTGTAAAAAACGACATGAAAAGCAAAACAGCCCAGGCACCATATTTTATTTTGGAGTTAAATAAAAGGCTAATTCCAATTAAAAATTCCGATGCGTTTAATAAAATTGCTAATGGAAGAGCTATAGGACTTAAAAAATCGAAACCAAAAGCTTCAAAATAATCAATAAATTTATATGTTGTTCCTAATGGGTCTATACCTTTAACAAATCCTGAAAAAACAAATACAAGACCTATTACTATTCTGCTTATTGTGTTTAGTGATTTCATTGATATTATAATTTTTGTTGTTCTTTAATGTTAAAAAATATTATTGTCCTTAAAAGTGGTAATAATTTTTTTGAAAATTTCATCAGGTTCTAGAATCTCTTTATTCTCATCGAAGCAATCGATAATTTGTAAATGTTTTTCGTTTTTTGCTTCCATTAGATATATATCCTGTACTTTTTTCTGAAAATCTAAATCTTTCTCATGAATATCTTCTTTCCCTTTTAAATACTCGCGATCATCTCCTTCTCTTTGGTTTTCGAGATTTCTTTTTGTAAAATCAAATGGTACATTAAGAAAAATACTTAAATCGGGTTTTGGAATCTTATGATATTCGTATTCCAAATGTTTTATCCAATTGCTTAGTTCCAATATTTCCTTATCGGTATTTAATTTGGCACATTGAAATGCAATATTTGAATATACATATCTATCAACAATAACCAGATAATTATTATTAATCCATCCTTTTATTATTCTTTTTGCATTTTCTCTGTCGCCTGCATATATTAATGCAATAAGATAAGGGTTTACAGTGTTGATATCAGCAAATTCTCCACGAAGGAATTTGGAAATTAGTTCACCATAAATTTCAGAATCTGTTCTTGGAAAATGGAGATATTTATAATCAATATTTTTTTCTTCGCAATAACTCTTTAGCATTTTTAATTGGGTCGATTTTCCCGAACCATCTAAGCCTTCAATAACAACAAAATTCATGTAGTTTTTTTTTAAAATTTATTCTATAACTATTGCAATATTTTTTTACTTAAAATGAAGTAAATTTTTATAATCTTTTTACTTTTGTAAAGTAAACAAATTAAGTAAAAATGGAGCCTAAAGATACGGTTTTTTCGAAGAAAAATACAATAAATTGTAATGGTCAACTTATTGATTTGTTAAAACCTAAAATAATGGGGATATTAAATATTACTCCAGATTCTTTTTACGATGGAGGAATGCATAATAACACAGAGCAAATAATAACTAGTGTCGATAAGCATTTGAATGAGGGGGCAGATATTATTGATATTGGAGCATATTCATCGCGTCCCGGTGCTATTGATGTTAGCGAGAAAATTGAATTAGAACGTTTGATTTTTGCATTAAATATAATACGAAATAAATATCCCGATATTATTATTTCTGTTGATACATTTAGGTCGAATATAGCTAAAAAGCTAGTTAATAATTTTAATGTAAATATAATAAACGATATTTCGGCCGGAGAGATGGATAATAAAATGTTTGATACTATTGCCGAATTAAATGTTCCGTATATTATGATGCATATGAAAGGAACACCTAAAAATATGCAAAGAAATCCAAAATACGAAAATCTTATTCAAGATATTATTTCATATTTTGCAGAAAAAATCGAGAAATTAAAATTATTAGGAGTAAATGATGTAATTCTAGATCCCGGTTTTGGCTTTGGTAAAACATTAGAGCATAATTATGAAATTATGCATAAGCTTAGCGATTTTAATATTATTAATCTTCCTATTTTAGTTGGAGTTTCGCGAAAATCTATGATATTTCGATTGCTTAATATTTCTCCCGAAGATGCTTTAAACGGTACTACAGTATTACATACATTAGCTTTGCTGAATGGGGCAAATATACTTAGAGTGCATGATGTGAAAGCAGCAATGGAAACAATAAAATTAATTGATATGTATAAAAATATAGAGACAGTAAATTGATATAATTAATTTTATTACATTTGTTGTTATACCTTTAGTTATTGTTACTTCGTTTATATTAACATTAATTTATTTGTTTTGTTGGTTAATTGAGAGAAGTAAAAAATTTATGTATTATAAATATATTTTAAAAAATGTTTACTACCTTATTTATTTCTGTACGATTTCTTGATGTTCTTGATATATTATTAGTTGCGTTTTTATTATATAGTTTTTATAATTTTATAAGAGGTACAGCAGCAATTAATATTTTTATTGCAATATTCTCGTTATATATGTTGTGGCATATTGTAAAAGCACTAAACATGCAATTGCTCAGTGGAATATTAGGCCAAATAATTGGTGTAGGAGTTATTGCATTAATTATTGTATTTCAACAAGAAATACGTAGGTTCTTATTAATATTAGGAACAAGATATATTGCAAATAATAAATTTTCGTTAGATAATTTGTTTTTTTTTAAAACAAAACAAATTCATAGAATAAAAATAAATTCTATTGTAAATGCATGTATAAATATGTCGGCTTTTAAAACAGGAGCCTTAATAGTTATATCGCGCAAATCGGCATTAAATGAATATGCACAAACAGGAGATATTATAAATGCCGATACATCGAGCCGTTTACTCGAAAGTATTTTTTTTAAGAACACTCCTTTGCACGATGGAGCTGTTATTATTCATGAAGATAAAATTTATGCGGCACGATGTATTTTACCATCAACAGAGAGATTAGATATTTCGGCGAAATACGGAATGCGACATAGAGCTGCATTAGGGATTACAGAAAAAACAGATGCTGTAGTAGTTGTTGTATCTGAAGAAACAGGAGCAATTTCATTTGTTAATAATGGTAGCTTAGAAAATAATATTGGGCCCAATAGATTACAACAATTATTAGATCTCACCTTTCCCGAAGAAAAGAATTAATTAGATAGAATTATGAGCTTAAACGAAATATAAGAGTTCTCATTAATTGCTTCATGATAAGATAACAATTACTGTTTATAATATATTTTTGATTTTAGTAATTATTTTTTTTGCAAAATTCTTTTTGATGATTATTAAAAGAGTATTTAGTTCTACTTTGACAGATTAAACAGAATTAAGATTTTTTAATTTTTTTTGCCCATAACCCTAAAGGGAGAAAGCTAAAAAATCAATCTGTTCCCTCTAGTGAGCAAGGGTAAAAACAGGTTGATTTTGTGTTAAAGCATAATGCGTTAAAGTAGAATTAGAAAGAAAATAAAATACAAATTCCATTTCTGTAAGTCGATACTCACATTTTTAACTCGCTAATATATTATTCTTAAGTTGTTTTATATTAGTTATATAGGTTTTATTTTTATAAATAAATAAATTTCTGAATAATATTTTTATTTTATATTAGTTTTATCTTTTGTATTTTTGTTTCGATTGTTAAGTATAAAATATTGATAAATAAATAACTACGAATAGTGGCTAAAAGAAAATTTGTAAGCTTAAGTATATTTCTATTGTTTTTTATTTCTGCATTTGCTCAAAACAATGAAGAAATTATTAAACGTTCTAATAATAAAGTTGTAATCGGAGGTATAGCTTATTATGTTCATATTGTTAAAAAAGGAGATACATTATTTGGTTTAAGTAAAATGTATAATATTAGTAAAAATGAGATTGCTAAAGAAAACCCCGAAATTTTTCTAGGCCTTCAAATAGGGCAAGCATTAAAAATTCCTGTAAAACCACAAATCGACAAAAAAATAAGATATTTTCAGTCAAATAAATATATTAATCATAAAGTTAAGAAAAAGCAAACATTATTTTTCCTTTCGAAGAAATACAATGTAAGCCAAGAAGAAATAATTGCTCTAAATCCGGGAGTTGAATATGGATTAGATATTAATCAGATAGTTAAAATTCCTAAAAAAACATCAAGAAAAATACGCAAAGAAAAAAATCAAAAATATACCAATATTGATACTATTAATACTTATGCTTCATATATTAAACATAAAGTAGATTCTTTAGAAACATTTTATTCTTTGTCGAAAGAATATAAAATATCTGAAGAAGATATTATTTCTGCCAACCCAATTTTGATCGATGGATTAAAATATGGACAAGTTATTAATATTCCAAGCCAGATTATTCCATCTCTTAAAAGCGATATGTTTATATCTGAATATGACAGTATTCCAGAATCGCCATATTTAAACAACGAATATTATTCTTTCCCAGATTCTGCTGAGATAAATTGTGAAGCTTATCTTCATTTTAAAACATTTAATATAGCTGTATTTTTACCGTTTTCGTTAAACGAGAATAGTAAAACATATAGTATAGATTCGACTGAATTCGACAATTTTGGGAAGAAAATTTATAAAAGGAAATATTTTAGTCCATACTATATATATAAACCATCTATAAATTTTATTGAGTTTTACGAAGGATTGCTAATTGCTGCCGATAGTCTGCGAAATCACGGAATGTCTATTAATTTGTTTGCATATGATACAAAAAACGATTCTATAAATATAAACAATATTTTACATCAGCCTAAATTTGCCGATATTGATTTAATTATTGGTCCAATATTCAATAACAAATTTGAGATAGTTGCAGACTTTGCACATAAAAATAATATAAATATTGTGTCTCCGGTAATGAGCAATTCTGATGTTTTGAAACAAAATTCTAATTTCTTTCAAGTATTTCCTTCTAATAAAGCTCAAATAAATTTGTTAACATCAAATTTATTTCAATACTGTAAAGATTACAAAAACTATAATATTGTGCTAATACATAGCGGCGATAGTTTGCAATATGAAAAAAACGAATATGTAAAAAATAAATTGTCTAATTTTTTAAAACCTAATACTTTTAGTGTTAATGATTCTTTATTATGGAATGATTCAATTTCTAATACAGATTCTGTTATTAATAATATACAATTTAAAGAAGTTGTTTTTGCCGATAGTATTAATACAATAATTCATGCATTAAGAAAAGATGAAAATAATGTTATTATTATACCAAGCAATAATCAGGCTTTTGTTAGCGATTTAGTAACAAAGTTAAATTATATTTCTACTACCTTCGAATATAATATTAAGCTCTTTGGAATGAATAAATGGCAACGGTTTAATAATATTGAACCCGATTATTATTATAACCTTAATTTAACTATACAGTCGCCATTTTATATCGATTATAAGAAAGAAAAAGTAAAAGATTTTGTATTAAAATATCGAGATGAGTATAAATCGGAACCTAGTCAATTTGCTTTTCATGGTTTCGATGTTGGATATTATTTCTTTAATGCATTGTTTAATTATGGCGAAGAATTTAATAGTTGTATAAATAATTACAATATTAATTTGCTGCAAACTAATTATAAATTTGTTAAATTGTATAAAGATTCTGGATTTGAAAATATTGCAGGAACAATACTTAACTATAATGATAAATATTATATTTCTGTTAAAGAGTAATATTTCTGCATGCATGCAATAATAATAAAATACCCGAAAAGCATTTTGAGTATTTTATTTTTTTTTCAATTATTGTTGATATTTGAATATTTATCTTATAACTTACATATTATTTAAACAAAATTTTTCAAGTATGGCAAATTGCAGAAATCTAAAGAAAGACGTAAATTTTCTTTGTAAACAAGTTTCGAAAGAATGCTTTACATTTATAGAATATTCCCCGGGAATAAATATTGAGAATGTTTTAGATGTTCTTTCCGATTCAAATTCTCTTCGCGTTGATTTGCTTAAACGTATTAATAATTATCCTAGAAATAATAAAGAACTATCTAAAAAGAAATATTTTAAAAATATTGTTAACGATTTATATAAACGTAATATTGAGTTTATTGAAAGATTAAATACTATTTAAAAATTACTATTATTTATATTCTGCAATTAATCTTCATTATCAGCATTCTCTTTACATATCGATGCTCTAAAAATTAAGTCAGATGATTATAACGCCCTGTCTTCCAAGTTGTTAATTTGCATTAATAATCTTGTTTCTATTTTCTCTGAAATCTATTATTACGGATCACTTTAAAAAGTTGTGGAGAATCATTATAATCCGGGCTGAAAGCCCAATTTAATTTAGCTCGATGTTGACGCCTCGGGTTAGATTATAGATCATTTTGACGTCCTGAAAGGACAATACTCCAAAGATATTTTTCGTTATAATCAATACCATATTCTTCTTTATAACTCATCTTTTGATGATGTTTTTCCTGAAACTGAATGTATTGTTTTGTTTTATCGTGTAACGAAGGACTTACCGAGAAACCTCCATATCCACCTTGCCATGCAAATTTAGTGTAATAACTCTCTTTGTTTTTAATCCATCTGCTACTGTGTCGTTTTATTTCTTCAACGAGCTTTGCCGGAGCAATATTTTTTTGACATTACTTTATATGAAAAATAATATGAACATACAATTTTGATAATGACTGTGACAGAATATTTATTTTTTTAAGCTGCCCTTTACAGGGCGATATTTTTTATAATACACATTTTACCCAAGGCGTTGCCTTTGGGCTGAACCGAGCTTGCGAGCTCACCGAAGGTAAATAAGTTGCCACTTCGTGGCGTAATACATTTCTCTATTGCTTTAAATGAATAAAGATAACTTCTACATAAAATATTCAAAACACAGCAAATATAAAATTTTAATAAATTTATTTCCACAACTTTTTAAATTGATCCATTATTACCGGGTTTTTGGTGTTTTTCGTTGAAAAATATATTTTTTCATTTCCTAGTATCTTCTTATTTATAGAATTGGGAATAATAAAATTAAGATTATATTCAATTTCAGAGATAAATTGTTTTTACTCTTGAGCAAGACTTAGAGAACATCTTTTTCAATATTTTTGTATTGTTTATTAACACAGGCAGTTAAACTTATTGCAAGAATAAGCAATAAATAATATTTGTATTTTAAAGAGAAAGGATACATAATATAATATTTTAAAAAATATTAATTTGTTGGTACATAATGTTAATTAGAAATTGAATTTATTGAATTTATTATTTTATCAATAGAATATGGTTTTATAATAAGACTATCAAAACCAATATCTTTATAATTGTCGAAAAAATCTAAAGGATTATGGGCTGTAAGAGCAAAAATAGGGGTATTATCATTCGGATAATTTTCTCTGATGTACTTTGTTGTTTCTAATCCATTCATAATAGGCATCTCAATGTCCATAAGGATGATATCTATTTTTTCTTTTTCAAAAATTTCAATTGCTTGTTTCCCATTTACTGCTTCGTATATAGAATTGCAAATTTCTGATAGGGCTTCTTTTAAAAGAAAACGATTTGTAAATATATCGTCAACAATAAGAATGTTGTATTTTTTCATTAATAAGTAATTGTGTTATTTAGAGCAACTTGTATTTTTTTATTTTCCCTTACCCAAGTCGACTAAGAGTTTTAATAATAGCTAAACTATTTATTGATATTTTTCTGTTATTGAGTTCTATTATCTTATCGTTTTTAAATTCTGTTAATGTTCGTATAATACTTTCTTTCGATGTATTTGCAAATTCGGCTAATTCGTTTCTGGTAAGAGGAAAATCAAAATCTTGTGAATTATATATTTTTTCAGAAAAGTATAAAATAATATCGGCAAGTCGGCCGGGAAGATGTTTTTGCGATTTAGTAATTAAATTGTTAATATTATCGATACTATCTGCACACACATATTTCATAATGCAGAGGGAATATTGTCCATTATTTTCCATTATCTCTGTAAATGTATTAATGTCGATAAACATAATTTCCGAATCTTCAAGTGTTGTAGCAGTATGTTGAAAATACGTATCTCCAAACGTAGAAGTAATACCAAGGAAATTTCCGGGTGTAATTATATTATATAATAAATTTTTATGTATACTTTCTTTAATAATTTTTATTAATCCCGATTTAACATACATTATATGCGATGTAGGTGTATCTTGCTTAAAAACAATATTCTTCTTGTTATAAAAAACAATATTGCTATTGTTTTTTATTGTTTCTATTTCCGATTTACTAAGTATATCAGATTTCCCGAACAGATTATTATAAATAGAAATATTTGTATTTGGAATATACATAGGTTTAATTATTTAAAATAGAGGTCAGTAGTTAGATACATATTAATTTTTCTTGATGAATTTTTTCGGCAGCTACCATTCTCCTGATCAAATTATTAAATATGTTCTCTTTCATTAGCGAGCGGTTAATCCGATAACAAAATTCATTAAGATAGCGATCAATATTAAACTCACTAACCCAAGAATAGGTTGTGCTTATCCATGATTTTACTTGATGTATCATCGTATGCAAAGCTTTAAAGTTCATGCCATGTTTGCTTTCAACTTGAGTAATGTCATACTGCTTCATTAAAGGTCTATAACTTTTCCATTTATCAGTTATAACGGTAGCCTCCTCTGAAATATGTTTCTTGAATATCTTTTCTAATTCTTTTGCAGAATAATTATCAATTTTCATGGAGTACATGCGTTTAACTTTTCCTTCATCGGTAAGCTCTACGGCACATACCACTTTCTTTTTCTTGACATCGTAGCTTCTGCCAACTTTACCTTTTTCTTTACCTCCTACAACAAATTCATCAACATGAACAATGCCATCAATAGGATGGTTTTCACTTGATTTCATAGCCTCTCTAATCTTGTGCATAAACAATCTTGCTGTTTTTTCTGTCACCCCAAACCTAACTGCCATATAACTTGCAGAAAGACTTTTGGTGGAAGTAGCCATTTCAAAGCAAATAAAGAATGCTTTGCGTATTCCAAATTTAACTTTGTGAAACAATGTATTTGCTGTTGCCGACTCTGTATGGCTACACTTATTACAAGTCCGAGAAGAGTTGACTCTGATTTGGCTACCCATGTGTCCGCATTTTACACATTTAAAACCTTCATTCCATTTTAAATAAGCTAAGTATTTTATGCAATCTTCATTTGTTTTGAAGTGTTCAGTAAACTCTATGAGGTTTTGACCCTTAATTTCATGACATCCTTGTTTTTATTGGATACAAATATATGCATTTATCTACTGACCTCTAATTTAAAATTTAAAAATATGAAAAAATAATGACTTAACAGGTAATTTAGAGTGATATATATCATCAAATCGATATAAGTAATATCATGTGCAATATATTGCAATATATAATATAACATAATAGATTTGCATCTAATTATTGATATTTTTTAATTTCTAGTATGAAAAACTTACCAAAGATACTGATTGTTGACGATTCTGAAACAAATCTTATTTTGATTGAAGCAGTATTGTTAGATGAAGGATATAAAACTGATGTTGCAAATTCATATTTTAAAGCTATTGATTCTTTAAAAAAATCTATCCCGCAATTAATATTATTAGATGTTTTAATGCCCCAAAAAACAGGTTTCGATTTAATGAAAAAGTTAAAAGAAGATGAACGGTATAATAAAATTCCTATAATTATTGTAACAGCATATGCAAGTAACGATAATAAGTTAATTGCCCGAGAACTTGGTGCTGTCGATGTTATCGAAAAACCAATAGATATACCTGATTTTTTATTGAAAATTGAAAATGCATTAAAATAAGACAAATTATACAAGAGTATATGAGATCGTACAATATAGATCCTGATTTAAAGAAACTTATAAATAAATATGGTTCCGATCGTATTGGTAATTTCTTTTCAAATATAGATAACAAACTATGTTTGCTTAAAGAACATTCATTTGGAGATTTTTTGTTATTGAATAAATATTATAAAAAGCTTTATGGTAATTCAGAATTAGTATTAAAAAATATAAAAACTATAATTAATGTTTTTAATATTTTCTCGAAAAACCAAACTTATAATTTGAATATAATTAGTCGGCTTACAGAAAGACTTAATTCTATTTGTAATAATAGTCAACTAATAGATTTTAATAGTATTGAATATACAATATCAGATGAAATAATTAAACAATTGAATAAGCTATTCGATACAAATAACAATATTCCTGATAAAGAAGCTATTGAGAATAGTATAGTAGAAATAAACAATCTGATTAGCAATATATTACAAACAAATAATGATATAATCAAGTTATCAAAATTATTTATTTCTAATAAGAAATATTCCGATACTATAATAGAAAACAAAATCAAAAGATTGAAAAATATTGAGAATAGTATTGTGGAAATTAAGAACGATTATGAAGGAAGAAAAGAAAAAGTTCGAGAGGCAAATAGTGAAATAGTTAAGTACCTACAATATCAGGATATTATTATTCAGAAGATATCTCATATTCAAGAAATTTATAAAAATTTAAAATTTGAATCAAATAAAATAAGTAAAAATTCAGATAATCCGGTAAATGACAAGTTAGAATTTTTTGTTGAGATTAGTGATATTGCATTATTGCAAATTGCTCAGTTAGTTCAAATTGATAAAGAATATAAAACAGCTATTGAAATTATAAAAAATAAATTTTCGGTTGTTAATTATTCTAGTACATCCATTTATAATGAAATGTCAGAATTTCTCAAAAAAGAATTAAATTATATAAACAAAGAATATAGTACTAAAGATAATGAAAATTTTATTGAGAATATTTTATTCGAAAGTAAAAATGTATTTAAGCAAATAACAGATTTTACATACTTATTTAATAAACTAAAATTGCTGTTTGATAAGTGTATTATTACTATAAATAAATTAAAGAAAAACAATAATAATGATGATTTCTTAAAAAGACTTGATTATGTAATAAATTATTTTGCAAATCGTAAAGAAACGATAATTAGTCAATTGGGAGATTTAAATAAATTAAGTAAGAATAGTAATATTGAGAATTTTAAAGAGATAAAATCCGAATATTTTATTTATAAAATAAATAAAGAATTAGAAGATTGTAAGAAGAATACAAATATTATTAGTGATAATAATAAAAATGCTTTTTATAACTTAAAAGATTATGATGAATTTAAAATTGAATTCGATAAATTAATTAACGAACTTAATATAATAAATGCAAATCTAAATTTAAACGATAAAGGAAATATTGATTTGCAGAAAAGCGATTTGGATTATTTAAAAAAGTTTTATACAAGCGATACCGAACGTATTATACACGATAAAATAGTAAATAATAATAATAATATAGGAATAGATATTAATCTAAACGAAGATGTGGAATTGTTTTAGAATTATTACAACTGCATTATAAAAACTTTAAGCAATGAGCAAAGCAAGTAACATAGAATTTAGAGAAAGAAAGAAAGCAAAAGGAAAAAGTGTTGATGTTATTTTTAAAGAAGAATTAACAATTTATTCTATCGAGAAAATAAGAGAAGACTTTATTAAAGCTTTTACTAAATACGATAATATAAAAATTACTCTAAAAGATGTAACAAATATTGATTTAAGCTTTTTGCAATTTATGTATTCTATACAGAAGTCGGCAAAAAATAATAATAAAACCTTAAGTTTTGACATTAAAATATCGGAAGAAATACAATTACTAATAAATAATTCAGGATTAGAAAAAATATTAAAATATAATTCAATATAAAGTTATGGGAAAGAAAAATATATTAATTGTTGATGATTCAGAGAGTATACGCGAAGTTGTAAATTTTACTCTAGAGAACGAAGACTATAATGTAAAAATAGGTGTTGATGGAAAAGATGCACTAAAATATCTTGATGGTAGTCCTATAGATTTAGTTATTACCGATTTACATATGCCAAATATGAATGGGATTGAGCTTATTAAGGAAATTCGGGCTATGGAGCAATATAAAAGAATCCCAATTTTGTTTTTAACTACCGAATCTCAAACTTCAAAAAAAATGGAAGCCAAAGAAGCCGGTGCTACCGGTTGGATTATAAAACCATTTGTTCCAGCAAAATTAATCGCTGCACTTAAAAAAGTATTAAGATGATAGATAAATTTAAAGATAAATTTATAGAAGAAGCTACAGATAATATCAAAGATTTGGAAGATGCTCTTTTATTGCTCGAAAATAATACTGATGATATAGAATTAATTGAAAGAATATTTAGAGCAATGCACACCCTAAAGGGAGGTGGAGCTATGTTTGGTTTCGAAAAATTAAGCGAGTTTACACATCATCTCGAAAATGTATATGACCTTGTTCGAAATAAAAAAATTGAGATTACAAAAACTCTTTTAGATATAACATTAGAATCGGTTGATTTATTAAAAGACCTTCTCGACGACAATAAAAATAATACCGATGAAATAGAAAACATATACAATAGTATTATAAATAAAGTAAATAATATTACTGAAAATTATGAAAACGGAAATAAAGCAAATGTCTTAGTTCAGGATAACAAAATTATTAAAAAGAATTTAAAATCGTTTTATTTATATTTCGAACCCAATAATGATATATTTAGCGATGGAACAAATCCTTTGTTTCTACTCGACGAGTTGCAATTTATAGGAGAATGTAAAATATTTGCTCATATAGATAAAATACCTGAAATTGAAACAATAGAAGTAACAAAATGTTATACCTATTGGGAAGTAATAATTACTACCGAAGAAGACAAAAATGCAATAACAGATGTGTTTATCTTCGTTGAAGATCAATGTAAATTAGAAGTTAATGAAATAGGAGAGTTTAATATTTTTCTATTTCCCGATATTATCGATAAAATAATAAAGTTATCTATTAAAAAAGATGATATAGGTTTCGAAGAAATAAAAAAACTTACTGCAAATATCGAAAATAAGAAAGTAGAGAAGCTCGATATAAGTCCATCAGGTAGTAAAATAGCTCAAAAAAAGAAAAATAATATTTCAAGTATTAGAGTAGCTTCCGAGAAATTAGATTCGTTAATAAATCGTGTAAGCGAACTAATTACTATTCAAGCACACTTAAGCTTATTTGCAAATCAAAACAAAAACACTGAATTAGAAGCAATTACCGAAGAAATAGAAAAAATTTCCCGTGATTTACGTGATGACATTTTCAGTATTAGACTAATACCCTTGGAGACTTCAATAACTCAATTTTATCGTTTAGTTCGTGAATTGTCTAATAAACTTAAAAAAGATATAATATTAAAAACCGAAGGTACTGACACCGAATTAGATAAAAATATATTAGAAGGTTTAACCGAACCTTTAATGCACATTATGCGAAACAGCATTGACCATGGCATTGAAGACGCTGAGACAAGAATTAAAGCGGGCAAACCGAAACAAGGCACAATAACTTTAAAAGCTTTCTATTCAGGAACAAATATTTTTATTCAAGTTATTGATGATGGTGCCGGCATTGATATTAATAAAATTAAACAGTCTGCAATTGCCAAAGGTTTTATCGATAAAAATAACAATCTCAATAATCAAGAAATATTAAATCTTATTTTTAAATCAGGATTTACCACTTCACAAGCTGTTACAGACATTTCCGGAAGAGGTGTGGGAATGGATGTTGTTAAACAAAAAATAACCGACATACGCGGAGAAGTGGATATTGAATCTACGATTGGTAAAGGAACTACAATTACAATAAAGTTACCTCTAACATTATCAATAATTGATGGTTTATTAACAAAAATTGAAGATACTCCATTTATTATTCCTATATCTTCAATAGAAAAAATCTATGCAGTTGAACACACCAAACTAATTAATACATTTAATAATATTGTTACTATTGAGAATACTCAATTTCCTTTTTATTATTTAAGAGAAGAGTTCGACTTTCCCGAAACAACTTTAAAAACAGAGCAACTTATTATTGTTAAATATAAGGAAAGAAATATTGGTTTAGTTGTTGATAATGTTATTGGTAAGTATCAAGCAGTTTTAAAATCACTTGGATCTTTTTTTAAAGATAATGAAATTATATCAGGTTCTTCAATACTAGGTGATGGTACAGTTGCCCTTGTTCTTGATACGTCTAAAATAATTTCTCGATTTTCAAATTATAATAACTTAAAAAATTAAAATTATGGATGAAAAAACTACAACTGCTAAAACCATGACTGATTTAGATTCTTATCTTGTTTTTCAAATTGGCAACGAACTTTTTTCCACTAATGTTGGTAAAGTTCTTGGAATTCAAGAAATGGTAAAAATCACGAAAGTCCCCAAAACACCTGATTACATAATAGGTGTTATTAATCTTCGTGGCAATGTTTTACCGGTTATCGATACTCGAATAAAATTCGGAATGCAAGCTACTGAATTTACTATTAACACCTGTATTATTGTTATGGAAACAAATATTGATAATAATATTGTTCAAATTGGTGCTTTGGTTGATTCTGTTCACTCTGTTATTGAAGTTGAAAAAAAGGATATTCTACCACCTCCCGGCATAGGAAGTAAATTCCAATCTGAGTTCATTAAAGGTATGATTAAAAACGACGACAAATTTATAATCCTGCTTAATATTGATAAAGTATTCTCAACAACTGAGCTTATTAATATTAAAGATATTGTATCAAAACAAACAGATACAAAAGTAAACAAATCAGAAAACAAAAAATAAAATTTAGACTTACTTATTATTAATTTAAAATTTAGAAAAAATGAATTGGAAAAATTTAAAAATTAAAACTAAATTAGCTATAGGATTTGCTGTTGTAATCATTATTAGTGCTACTATAGGCATTATTGGAATCTATAGAATAACAAACATAAAAAAAAGCAATGAAAGAACTTTGGATGCTGTTTTTTTTAATGAAAGTTTCTTAAATGTTAGAATCATAGAAAAAAACTTCATGCTCAGACATGATGAAGCCTTAATAAAAGATGGCGTTTCTATTATGGAAAACGTTTTTAAAAAAATCGAAGATTTGAAAGCTAACACAAAAGATCAAGATGAACTTAAAGACCTTGAAGAAATAAAAGATAAAGGGAAAAAATTTTACGATACTTTTTTTAAGTATCTTAAAATTTACAAAGAAGATTTCGCTACTAATGTAGAAAAAAGTGTTGAAGAAAAGCAAATAAGTATAAAAAAAATTCGACTATTGAGAGCTTCTTTAAATGAGCAAATGCTTAGTGAATTAAAAAACAATGGTGCGTCTGACTTAGCAATAAAATATAATATTGTTAATAATCAAGTTAATAATATATCTGAAGCATTTACGGAGATTCGCATTAAGTCAAAAGAATTTATAAATAATCAGGATAAAAAACAAGGCGATGAGATAATTGAAGATTTAGATGCTTTACTTAAAAAAATAGACAAAGTAAAATCACAAGTAAAACTAAAAGAAGACCTTAAACAATTAGAAGAAATATATAGCTCTGTTGGCAACTACAAAAACATCGTGAAGAATTTATCAGCTGCAATAGTTTTGCAAAAACAAGAAGCCAATAAAATGGAAACTTCTGCTCAAAATATGGTAAAAACAACAGAAAATATAAAAAAATATAATGAAACCTTAATAAAACAAGAACAGAAAAGTGCGAATTTCATGATTATAACTTTTATTTTATTGGGAATTGTTTTTGGTTTCTTAATAGCTTATATTATTACCAAATCAATTACAACAGGAATACAAAAAAGTGTAGCATTTGCAAATAAACTTGCCGAAGGAGATTTAACCGCAGAAATTGAAGATGACTTATTAAAACAAAAAGATGAAATTGGTATGGTAGCCAATGCATTCAATAATATTATTCTCAAATTAAGAGAAATGATAAATGATATTAAGGAAGGCTCAGAGAACATACTTGCTGCAAGCGAACAAATGAGCTCAACTTCACAAGAAATGTCTCAAGGTGCATCAGAACAAGCATCATCAACAGAAGAAGTGTCATCGTCAATGGAAGAAATGGCTGCAAATATTCAACAAAATACTGACAATGCCCAACAAACAGAAAAAATTGCCAATTCAGGTTCACAAGAAATAATTAATGTAAACAAAGCTTTTGAAGAAAGTTTAATATCAATACGAGAAATAGCTGAAAAAATTTCAATAATTGATGAAATAGCATTTCAAACCAATATTTTAGCATTAAATGCAGCTGTTGAAGCAGCCAGAGCAGGCGAATACGGCAAGGGATTTGCAGTTGTAGCTTCAGAAGTGCGTAAACTTGCAGAAAGAAGTAAAACTGCTGCTCAAGAAATTGATGTCTTATCAAAATCAAGCCTTGCTGTTACAGAAAAATCAGGAAATCTGATGAAAAAAATCATTCCTGAAGTTGACAAAACAGCAAAACTTGTTCAAGAAATTACTGCTGCAAGTATTGAACAAAACTCAGGTGCCGACCAAATTAACAATGCAATTCAGCAACTTAATCAAGTGGTTCAACAAAATGCAGCCGCTTCAGAAGAAATTGCTACAGGCTCTGAAGAATTATCAAGTCAAGCTCAGCAACTTGTTGATGTTGTTTCTTTCTTTAAAGTGAATAATGATAATAATAAAATAAGAACGGCTGCAAAGAAAAAAACAAAAAAAACACAACATATTAACATTGCTCATAATACTCATAATGAAAATCTTAATAAAGGAGTACACCTTAATATGTATAAAGATGACAAAAAAGATGATGAGTTTGAAAAATTTTAATAATAGAACGCAGATGACACAAATTTGACTGCTCTTTCGGATTTGTAATCCGAAAGTATTACATACATCTTGTTAGTTCGGGATTGCAAATCCCGAACAGCAGGGGTTCACTCCGTTAAATATTATACCGTCTCTTACGAATTTACAATCCGTAAATTGTAAAATAAAAGTGATTAACAGCTTAGAACTGATAATCGCTTTATTTTCAACGGTTTGAATTTAATATTAAAACAACAACATGCCAAATTCAGAAATAAATCAATATTATAAAATAAAACTTTCAAACAGTGATTTTAATAGGTTAAGTAAATTTATCACTACCAATTTTGGCATTAAAATGCCTAAGGTAAAAAGAATAATGTTACAAAGCCGATTGCAAAAACGGCTTAAAGAATTAAATTTCACATCTTTTTCACAGTATTGCGATTATTTATTTAGTGCTGAAGGTCAAAAAAATGAAGTTTTTAATATGATTGATGTTGTATCAACCAACAAGACTGACTTTTTTAGAGAACCTGTACACTTCGAATTTTTGTCAAATAACATTCTTAAAAATTATACAAACAACAACTTTTCACACAACACATTTAAAATATGGAGTGCAGGTTGTTCAAGTGGAGAAGAGCCTTATTCAATGGCTATAATATTAAATGAATTTGCACAGAATAATATAAATTTTCTCTATTCAATTTATGCTACCGATATTTCTACAAAAGTGCTAAATAAATCAGCATCTGCTATTTACAAAGAAGATGAAATTAACCTAATTCCTTTAAATCTAAAAAAAAAATATTTCTTAAAAAGTAAAGACAAAAGTCAAAAAAAAGTACGAATAATAAAAGATATTAGACAAAAAGTTAAATTCAACCGATTAAACTTTATGGATAATAACTATAATGTAAATGAAAAATTTGACTGTATTTTTTGCAGAAATACACTTATTTATTTTGACCACGAAACGCAAGAAAACGTAATAAATAAATTATGTCTCAATTTAAAAAAAGATGGATATTTTTTTCTCGGACATTCCGAATCAATAACTAACATGAATGTTCCTTTAAAACAAATACAACCCACTATTTTTAAGAAAATATAAAATTATTATAATGAAAGATTTAACTAGTGCCTGCACGAAAACCCCATAAAATTTTAGTTATGCTGTCATTTCGAACAGCCTGTCCCGAAAATCGGGAATAGTGAGAAATCTCATTCAATTTATATACACTATGTTATGATATTTCTCCTTTCAGTCGAAATAACAATATGGGCGTTTTCGTGCAAACACTAACTAAAAATGAATTAATTAACGAATTAGAAAAAGAAATAATGAAAAATAATGAAATTTCTAAGAATCTTGAAAAAACAAATAAAAAATTAAAAGAATCTGCATCTTTTAAATCAAACTTTATTTCAAATATAACTAATGAAATTGTAAATCCTTTTTCATCAATTCTTGGGCTTTCGAAAAATATTATATCTGTTAAAGAAGAAGATTACAGCAAAATAAAAATTATGGCTGAATTTATTTATTCGGAAGCTTTCGACCTTGATTTTCAATTAAAAAACATTTTTGCAGCAGCAAAAATAGAGGCAGGCGAAGCAGAACCTGAAATAATGAATGTTGATATTAATAAACTTATTTTAAGTGTATTAGATATATACAAATTTAAAAGTGATAAAAAACTATTATCAATAAATTTTAATTATGATAACAGTTTAGAACTTAAGCCATAACAATAATTCGCTTGTAATCATATATATATCTTTATAAACTTTTAACTTTGCAGTTTTTTAAACTAATCTCAATAAATGAATACAAATACAAATACTCATTTTCTTTATCCGGCTTCTTTATTTGTCGATAAAAAACCTTTTTTGGTTAATACGCTTTTAGGTTCGTGTGTTGCAGTATGTTTATGGGATAAAACTTTAAAAATTGGTGGCATTAATCATTTTATGCTTCCTTTGTGGAATGGGCAAGGTCTTGCATCGCCAAAATATGGGAATATTGCTATTGAAAAATTATTAAATGAAATGATTAATCTCGGTTGTTACAGATATAATTTAATTGCTAAAGTTTTTGGAGGAGGAGCAGTAATTGAAACAAAAACCGATTTATTTAATATCGGGACAAGAAATATTAAAATTGCAATTGAGCTTCTTAAAGATGAAAAAATTCCTATTGTAGCTAAAAGTGTTGGAGGCGAACTAGGAAGAAAAATGCAATTTAATACACAAACAGGAGAAGTTAAAATGAAATATATTCAAAAACAAAATTGTGAGTCCTCTCCGAAAAGTGTTTTTAGATAAAATTAACAGGATTAACAGAATTTTTACAAAATGTAAGACATTGATTAATCAGAAATATAATTTTAATGGATTTATATGCATTTTTAAAAACAGAGTTTTGGGAGTGGACTTAATTGTTAAACATCTAACATAAAATTAATATTTGACAACAATTGTTAATTTTATTAAGATTGCTAAGTTGTTAATAAATAATTAAAGAAAATATGAAAAGAAAATTTTTAATCATTTTAGTGTTTATTCCGTATTTTGTTTTTTCGCAAGAAAAGGAAGAGAAAATTATTACAGCCGATTTTTCCGGCTTTATTAGATCAGATTTCTGGTATCAATCACGCGAAAATGTCGAAGCTCTTGAAGGTTTATTTACTTTATATCCGGCAAATGTTGATTTCGATGCTAATGGTCATGATATTAACAATCAGAGCAAAATTAATATGTTAGCTTTTTCTTCTCGCTTAAGAAGTAAAATCTCGGGACCTACTATTTTTAATGCAAAATCATCGGCATATATCGAAGCCGATTTTACAGGATTATCTTCGGTTACAGGAATACGTCTGCGTCATGCTATTATGAAATTAAACTGGGAGAGAACAGAATTGTTGCTTGGAAGATACTGGCATCCATTGTTTTTTACAAATTCATTTCCTACGGTAATGTCGTTAAATACAGGTGCTCCATTTCATGTTTTTAACCGAAGCCCACAATTACGTTTAACTTATAAATTAAATAATAGTTTAAATCTTATTGCTGCCATTGTTTATCAAAGCGATTACGCAAATCTTGGTCCAAATGGCAAAAGCGAAGAGTATTTGAAAAATTCAGGTATTCCTGATATGAATTTGCAATTACATTATTCTTCAGAAAATATTAGTTTTGGTATAGCCGGAAACTATAAAATATTACAACCCGAAACATATACTCTTTCCGGTGGGAATAAATATGTTAGCAATGAGAAAATTCCTTCATTTGCTGTTTCTACAAATATGAAAATTAATATCTCGAAATTTAATTTTAAAACAGCAGTAATGTATGGTCAAAATATGACTGAGCATCTATTATTAGGAGGATATGCTGTTTCTTCGATTGATGCAGCAACCGGGAGAAAAGAATATACTCCGTACAACCATTTATTTTATTGGGCAAATGCTTGTTATGGAAAAGATTTAAAAGTTGGAATATTTGCAGGATATTCAAAAAATTTGGGAACAAATAAAGATGTTATTGCAAATTATATATACGCTCGTGGTGCCGATATCGATTATTTGTATCGTGTTTCTCCATTCATAGCTTATAAAACTAAAAATTTACAATTATCTACCGAGCTGGAATATACTAATGCAGCTTACGGTGATATTAATTATTTGAATAAGGCACTGATAGAAAATACCAAAAATGTTGATAATGTAAAGATGACTCTTACAGCTGTATATTTATTTTAGTTGCTCTTTGCGATATAGTAAATTTGAGTAATTAATTTTTATTAAGTAAAAGAGTCTAGAAAGTTTTTTCTTTCAGGCTCTTTTTGTTTAAAATGATATTATAATGTTGGTAACGATTTCGATGTTATTTTTTGTAGAAATGTATTGATATATTTTAATAGAGATGTTCAAAAAGAAGTAATTTTAAAATTATGTAAGAAATTGAAAGTTGGAGGATACCTTTTTATTTGGGCATTCAGAATCGATAATGAGTATGAATTTACCTCTTGTGCAGATAAAATTAACTATATTTAGAAAAATTAATTAATATTTAAAAATATGAGTCATTTGTCAGATAATGAATTGATTGATGAATTGAAAGTAAGATTCAGTCAGAATAGAAAAGCTTTAAAAGAAGTATCGGCTTTGAATGAAGAACTTAAGAAAGTTAATAAAAAACTTGAAGAATCAGAAGCGATGAAAAGCCATTTTATATCTAATATCACAAACGAGATTATTAATCCATTTTCGTCGATTTTAGCTTTGTCGAAGAATATTTTATCTGTGAAAAAAGAAAATTGGAAAAAAGTTATTTCAATGGTATCTATGATTTATTCCGAAGCTTTTATTCTCGATTTTCAACTTAGAAATATATTTGTCGCTGCCAAGATTGAAGCCGGAGAGATATTTCCCGAAATACTTTCTGTTAATATTAAACAACTAACAGAAAGTGTTATCGATTTGTTTAAATGTAATTGTAAAAAGAAAAATATTAAAATTAATTTTAATCTAGAAACCGATAATGATGAAAAAGAATTCTTCTTTAAAACAGATGCCGAGAAAATAAAACTGATTATTTCAAATTTATTAAGTAATGCGGTTAAATATAGTAAGGAGAATAGTGAAATAGATATTGAAATTGCACAAAAAAATCAAGGAATTGAATTATCGGTTAAAGATTATGGTATTGGAATATCCGATGAAAATCGAGAAATTATTTTCGATAGATTCAAACGTCTCGATTCTGGAATAAATTCTATAAATAGAGGACATGGATTAGGCTTATCTATAAATAAAGCATTAATCGATTTATTAAATGGGTCGATAGATATAAAAACTCAGATAAATAAAGGTTCTTGTTTTACTGTTTATATCCCGGAAGGAAAATCAGATATAGAAGGATTTGCTTCAGACGGAAACGAATTGTTTTTCGAAAACGATTTTAATAATGATGAAGAACAAGTTTTTTAATTATTTAAACTTTCGAAATAGAAAAATAAGTGGAAAATTTTGGAGCATATTATTTATATCCTGCTGTTTTATATGCTAGTAATAAACCATATTTTATAAAAACAATATTGGGTTCATGTATTGCAGTATGTATTTGGGATAATAACTTGCACATAGGTAGGATGTGTTATTATATGTTACCATATTGGAACGGAAATGGTTTGGCTTCTCCTAAATATGGGAATATTGCTATAGAAAAATTGTATAAAAAATGTTAGGTTTTGGAAGCAAAAGAAAAGATCTTAAAGCAAAAGTGTTTGGTGGAGGAGAAGTTCTTGATGTAGAAAATTCATATTTTCAGATTGGAAAAAGAAATATTATTAATTGCAAAAGAAGTATTAAAAGAAATAAAAATACAGGTTATTAGTTCTAGTGTTGGAGGGAAATTAGGTAGAAAAATTATTTTTAATACTCAAACAGGAGAAGTAAAACAAAGATTTTTAAAAACTAATTTAAACCCCAAAATTCTATGAATTAGTGCTTTCAAGAATAACGATTAAGTTTAGCCGAAATTTTGGATAACTAAAATTAAGTTTTACTAAATCGGGATTACCGTATATAATTCATGATTAAAAAAAATTATGAATAATGCGGGTTTATTAACTTGTAAGAATAATTATATATTATTAAATGAAAAAAATAAAAGTCTTAATAGTTGATGATTCAGCATTAGTCCGACAAAGTTTGTCTGAGATAATAAATTCCGACCCGGGATTAGAGGTTATGGCAACAGCATCTGATCCATTTGTTGCTGCTAAAAAAATAAAAAATGAAGTTCCCGATGTTATTACTCTCGATATAGAAATGCCAAGAATGAACGGATTGGTATTTTTACAAAAAATTATGCATCAGCATCCAATCCCTGTTGTAATTATATCGAGCCTTACCGATAAAGCAACATCCACAGGAATGCAAGCTATAAAACTTGGTGCAGTTGAAGTTATTAAGAAACCACAAATGTTAAATAAACAATTTTTTAACGACTCAAAAATTCAAATTTGCGATGTAATTAAGGCAGCAAGTATTTCAAAATTGAAAAAGCAAATTACAATGAATTCATCTTTTATTGTACAACCAAAATATTCTGCCGATGAAATATTATCCTTACCTGCAAAACCAAAATTAATAACAAAAACAGATAAGGTAATTGTAATTGGGGCTTCAACCGGTGGAACAGAAGCAATTGAGAATATTTTAAAGAAAATGCCTGATAACTCTCCCGGAATTGTAATAGTGCAACATATGCCCGAAAAATTTACTTATTCTTTTGCTATGCGGTTAAACGAAATATGTAATTTAAATGTAAAAGAAGCCGAAGATGGTGATGTTGTGCATAGAGGACAAGTGTTAATTGCCCCGGGTAATTTTCATATTCTATTGAAAAATAGAGGAAATGAGTATTATATTCAAGTAAAAAGTGGACAATTAGTTAATCGTCATCGACCTTCTGTTGATGTCTTATTTCGTTCGGCTGCAAAATATGCAGGGAGAAATGCCATAGGTGTTATTTTAACCGGAATGGGCGATGATGGAGCTCGTGGATTAAAAGAACTACACAATACCGGTGCAAAAACTATTGCCCAAGACGAAAAATCATGTGTTGTATTCGGAATGCCTAAAGAAGCAATAAAATTGAATGCTGCCGATAATATATTAAGTTTAGATGAAATTGCTGATAATATCAGAAAAATAGTAATATAATAAGTAGGTGCTAGGTAGGTGCTTATGTTTTATTCGAATTTGTTTTGATATTCAGTTTAATTATATAATATTGGTATTTCTTTTTATTTTACTAAAATTTTATGATATTTATAAAATAGTAATTAAATTAATTTTTTAGTTTAAAAAAATATGAAAAATAATAATATAAATAATCAAGATATTGTATTTAAATATACAATACAAGGTGTATTATTTGGTATACTAATTATATTTGTTGCAATAATGCTTGAATATTTTGTTGAAGGAATTAGTTTTTACGAAATAATTGAAAAGCATAAAACAATACCTCCATATTATATAATTAATATTTCCCCTTTACTAATTGCCATTATAGCTTATGTAATTAGCTCGAAATATGCTAATAAAGTTAAAGAATTAAATAAGTCAATAAAAAGCGAATTTAAAAATGCTCAGCGAATTTTCCGTTTTATCGAAAAAATTCGTCATGGAGATATGGATGCAAAATATGAAGTTGCAGATGAAAACGATGTCTTAGGACATTCGGTATTAAACCTTAGAGATTATTTAATAAAGAATATCGATGAAGATAAAAAGCGTCGAAAAGAAGATGAACAAAGACACTGGGTGTCTGAAGGATTATCTAAGTTTGGCGAGATTTTAAGAAACGATATTGATAATATTGAAGATTTATCATACAATTTAATTTCTAATCTGGTAAAATATATTGAAGCAAATCAAGGTGCTTTTTTTATTATAAATAATGAAGATAAAAACGACATATTTCTTGAGATGACAGCTCAATATGCATACGAGCGAAGGAAATATGTCGATAATAAAATACCAATTGATGAGGGATTATTAGGTACTTGTGTTTTAGAGAAGAATACAATTTTTATGACAGATGTTCCCGATACATTTGTTAATATTACCTCAGGTTTAGGTAAAGCTGTTCCAAAATGTATTTTAATTATTCCTTTAAAAGTAAATGAAGAAATACATGGTGTAATTGAAATAGGAGCTTTAAATGAAATAGATAAGGATATTATAGAATTTGTAGAAAAAGTTGCAGAAAGTATTGCTACAACAATTTCAAATGTGAAAACTAATTCACAAACAGCAAAATTACTTAAAGAGTCGCAAGAACAAGCCGAAATGTTATCGTCGCAAGAAGAAGAAATGCGACAGAATATGGAAGAACTTCAAGCCACTCAAGAAGAAGCCGCCCGCCAAAGTATGGAGTTTGTTACATTTACAAATTCTGTAAATCATACACTAATTAGAGCAGAATATACTCCTAAAGGGAATTTGATATATGCAAATACTAAATTTGTTAAAAAATTAGGTTACGAAAAAAATAGTGATGTAGAAGGAAAGCATATTTCTAAATTTATTGCAGAAAAAGATAAGGATTGGTTTAATTCATTATGGAATAGTTTAACAAATGGAGGAAAACATTTCGAAGGCGATTTGAAACATATTACAAAACAAGGTCGAGATTTGTGGACAATGTCGACATATACTCCCATGAAAAAAGATGATGGTACTATAGATAAGATATTGTTTCTTGCCATTGATACTACAGAAAAGAAAAAACAAAGCTTAGATTTTCAAAGTCAAATTAAAGCTCTTAATATAGCTATTATTAAAGGAGAATTTCTTCCTTCCGGGGATGTATTAGAATGTAATCAAAGATTTGTAAATATTACGGGTTACTCATTAATAGAATTAAAAGAGAAAACAATTTTTGATTTTATTGCGAGAAAAGAACTGAATAAGTTTAGAGAAATTTGGGAAAAAGTTAGTAATGGAGAGACATGGGAAGGAAATATTCATCAAAAAACAAACGATAATAAAGATGCTTGGGTAAGAGTATCATTATCTCCTGTTAGGGATATGTATAACGATATTGCAAAGATTATTTATATCGGAAATGATATTACAAAAGAAAGGCATATGGAGTTGGAAACCATAGAGCAAACAAAATTACTGAAAGAGAAGGAAAAAGAATTACAAAAATCAAGAGAAAATCTAAAATTAGAATTAGAAAAAGTAAAAAGGGAATTAAAAAAACAATTCGAAGAAATTGAAAAAGGAAAAATAAAAACAGAGAAAATGCTCGAAGGTGCTTCTGATGCTATTGTTACTATCGACCAAGATGGTATTATAAGATTTTTTAATATGGCCGCCGAAGAATTGTGGGGCATGAAGAGAAGTATTGTTTTAGGTAGAAATATTAAAAAACTTTTCCCAAAGGATAATTACGAAGACGAATTCATAAAATCATTTATCAATTCTGATGCTGAGAAAATAATTGGCGAAAGAAAAGAAATTGATATTACCAATAATGTTGGAGAAGAAAAATCGGTAATTATTATACTCTCGCAAGCAAGATTAAAAGATGAGGTAAACTATACTGCATTTATTCAAAATATTTCTATTGACCTATTTTAATAGAAGTATTATTCTAATTATTTTAGCATATACAAAAGAAGTTGCTATTTACTGAAACAATAGAATTGTCATATAATAGAAAATTATATTATTTATTTAGAAGAAGCAAGTAACTCTTTTATTTAGTATATATTATAATAAAAATATCAATTGTTATACCAATGAAATATTCGAAAAATTATAGAACAAGATTTTTGCAGATAATAGTAGCATTTATTTTCTTATCTATTATAGCTTGTAATAATAAGCAGCAAGAAGAAACCTTAATTAAGATTATTGAAACAAGCGATATTCATGGCTCTGTATTTTCATACGATTTTATCGAGAATAGAGAAAAGGAAACATCACTCTCGAATATATATCAATATGTTACAGAAGAGAGAGAGAAGAACGAGAATGTTATCTTGCTCGATAATGGAGATATTTTACAAGGCCAACCAAGTGTATATTATTCAAATATTAATATCGATAATCAGGAACATATATGTTCAAAGATGATGAATTATATGCATTACGATGCTGCAACAATAGGAAACCACGATATAGAAGCCGGTCATGTAGTTTACGATAAACTTGTAAAAGAATTTAATTTTCCTTGGATGGCCGCAAATGCAATATCTAAAAAGAATAATCAACCATATTTCAAACCATATACAATAATAAAAAAAGATGGAGTTAAGATTGCTATTATAGGTTTAATAACTCCGGGAATACCAAGTTGGTTACCCGAAAATCTTTGGAAAGGAATAGCTTTCGACGATATGATTGAGAGTGCAGAGAAATGGGTGTCGAAAATTTCAACTGAAGAAAATCCCGATATTTTAATAGGATTGTTTCATGCAGGTTTCGATTATACTTATGCAAATCAGGACGAGAATACCTATAAAAACCAAAATGCTTCTGTGTTGGTAGCTAAAAGAATTAAAGGTTTTGATGTTGTTTTTGTTGGGCACGATCATAAAACATGGAACAAGAAGATTGTAAATAATTTTGGCGACACAGTATTGGTTTTGGGCCCGCAAAATGCAGCTAAAGAGGTTGCTACTGTTAATGTTATTGTTAATAGAGATAAAGCAAATAAATTATCTTGCAAATTCAAAGGAGAAATTGTTGAAATAAGAAATTATAACGAATCAAAAGATTTTAATAAAAAGTTTGAAAGCGATTATAAAAAAATTAAAGAATTTGTAAATAAACCAATTACTTATTTAGCAGATACTATTTTTTCGAAAGATGCACTGTTCGGCCCATCAACTTTTGTCGATTTAGTACATAAAGTGCAACTTAATAAATCAAAAGCTCAAATATCATTTACTGCTCCATTAAGTTTTAATACTTCGTTAAATAAAGGAACAATATACGTTAACGATATGTTTAAACTATATAAGTTCGAGAATTTTCTTTACACTATGAAATTAAGTGGAAATGAGATAAATAAATACCTTGAGTATTCCTATAATCTGTGGTTTAATCGAATGAAAGATGAAAATGATAATCTATTAAACTTCAAAAAAGATAAAAATGGAGAGATTGTATTTTCTGAAAAATATAAATCATATCAATTAGCATCAAATTATTTTAATTTCGATGCTGCTGCCGGAATAAAATATACTGTCGATGTTTCTAAACCTTATGGAGAAAGAGTGAAAATAATTTCATTATCAAATGACGAGAAATTTATGCTCGATAAAAATTATAATGTAGCAATAAATAGTTATAGAGGAAATGGAGGAGGAGGACATTTAGTATTTGGAGCAGGAATTCCAAAAGATGAACTCTCAAAACGTATTGTTAGCTCTACAAATAGAGATTTAAGATATTATATAATGCAATATTTAGAGAAAAATGATACCATACATCCCGAAATAATTTCTGATTGGAATATTATTCCTCAAGAATGGTGCTTAAAAGGAAAACAAAAAGATACTGAATTGCTATTTTTAGATGTTAGTATTGCTATTAAGTAATTTTTAATTTAAGATAGTACTTAAGCTTAAACTTTTTTAAATTTATAGAATCATATATAAGAGTGAGCAATAAAATAATTGAGATATTAATACAACACATTTTTAATTACAAAAATATAATATCATGAAAAAGATTGAAATAGCAATAGTATTTGCTTTTATACTTATTATTAGTTCTTGTAGTATAGATAAAACAAATAAATCGGATAAATTAGAAGATAATGAGATAAAAAATGTAATTCTGCTTATCGGAGACGGAATGGGAGTATCGCAGGTTTATTCTGCAATGACAGTTTCTTTAGATACTCTAAATATAGAACGATTTAAGTATATTGGTTTTTCTAAGACATATTCTATTAATAATTATATTACCGATTCAGGAGCCGGAGGAACTGCATTGTCAACCGGAAAGAAAACAAAAAATGGTTATATCGCTGTTGATTCATCGAAAAAGGCCTTAAAAACAATTTTAGAATATGCCGAAGATAATAATCATGCTACAGGTTTAGTTGCAACAAGTTCTATTGTTCATGCTACTCCTGCATCGTTTATTTCGCATTATTACAAGCGGTCAGATTATGAGAGACTTGCTTTAGATTTTCTAAATACCGATATAGATATTTTTATAGGAGGTGGAAGAAAATCATTTGCCCAAAGAAGCGATAGTTTAAACTTAGTAGATTCGCTTATTAAGCGCAATTATGATGTTTTTAATAATCTCGACAGTATGCTTGCAAATAGTAATAATATAGCTGTATTTACTGCCGAAGAGCATAATCCTAAATATTCTGAGGGTAGAGGCGACATGTTACCAGATGCTACCGAAAAAGCAATAAATTTTCTAAAAAATCGTAAAAATGGTTTTTTCTTAATGGTTGAAGGTTCTCAAATCGATTGGGGAGGACATGATAACGATGTAGATTATATCGTGTCGGAAATGATAGATTTTGATAAAGCAATCGGAAAAGCTTTAGATTTTGCAAAAAAGGATAAACATACTCTTGTAATTATTACTGCCGATCACGAATGTGGAGGTTTGTCTTTAAACGGTGGCGATATTAAAAAAGGTATTGTCGAAGGTGCTTTTACCAGCGATTATCATACAGCTGTTATGGTTCCTGTTTTTGCATATGGACCGGGAGCAAAAGAGTTTATTGGTATTTACGAAAATACTGCCGTATTCGATAAAATGATGAAAGCTTTTAAATTTGAAAAATAGAAATATAAGAAACAAAACTCTTAGAATATTCTAAGAGTTTTGTTTCTTTATTACCCTATCCTAAAAAGTGTGTTATTTAGAAAATCAACTTTTATATTATCTATAATTTAACACTTCCATATTTTGTGTAAATCTTAACAGTCGATTGTGTATCTCTGTTTTTCCCTATAATTCCTGAGATTTCAGTTTCGGTATTATCTTGAATTCTGCTTATTTTACCTGTATTAGGATAATCAATATTGCCATATTTTGCTTCTCCGTTTAGTTTATACGAGGCATTTTCTTCAATATTTAACCTTATGCTTCCATATTTATTATCGATTTTAATTTTCTCGAAACTTGCAGGAATTTTTTCTACCTTACATCCTCCGTATCTTGTTTCAAGTTCGAGTTTCTTATTAATTTTTTCGAATTTTAAATCGGTATAAGCACTTGTACCAATAAAATTATTAATATTCCCAATCTCGTATTTGTCGTATTTCGATTCGCATGCTAATGTACTTAATTCATTAAAGTACATTTTAGAGTAACTTGTAACAGCAATTAATGCAGAGCTTTTTTCAATTTCAATTTTAGAGTATTTAATAGTTAGTTTTACCCAATCGCATTCTTCAATATATCCTTTTGAGTATGCTAAATATATTTCGTTTAGAGGTTTAGTGTTTCCACGAAGTAATTTGTTGGCTCGAAGTTTCCCATACTTAATTTTTATATTAGAGTGCCCCGAAATTTCATTAATAAAAGCAGTTCCATATTTATTCGTTAAGTCAAGGTTTATATCAGTCGGAACTTTAACATCGTAATCTATACTAAATTCATTTGTGTTATCTCTAAACGAGAATACCGACCCTTTAAAAAATTTCTCATCAATATCTGTAATTGCTTTAATAGTGTTTCCTTTGTTGCTGAAATTTACATTTATGTATTTAAGTAATTCTATAGCTTTTTCTTTTTTCGATTCGTCAACAGTAATTGTTACATCTATTAATACTTGGTTTTTATCCCAGTTGTTAATATTTACATCACCGTATTTATTTTCAATAACAAGTAGAGTGTTTTTATCAGCATTATATTCTTTACGAAATTTCTTAGAATATTCGTCCCCGGCAGAATAAGCACTCGAAAAGAATAGGATATTTACCAGTACAATGATTATTGAATTTTTTAACATTTGCGTTTTCATAGTAGTTATATTAATTTATTTATATATGCTATTTTTATTTTATTATTAAAGCATTTTATATGTTAACCTGTTTAGTGTTTGTTTCTTTATTATATTCCGACATATTCTGTAATTGATTTAGTATTTGGTTCATTACAGCTACTTTGGTTTGGTAATGCTCAATCATAGCATTTATAATTCTTTCGTCATTCGGATTCGATTTCAAATCATACTTTAGATTTTTGTATATTGTATCCATATCAGAAAGCTCATTAAGTAGCATTGTTTTTTGAGTGTTATCGGTAAAATGAATATTTTTAATCTTTTCAAAGTCATTATTAATTTGAGAAGTGTAATAGAATTCTACTTCTTTATATTCTTTCGATACTTCATGTAATGCTATTCCCGAAGAAATACTATTCTGAAAAGTGTGTTCGTAAACCCATAAACTCGATACCATTGCCAATAATATAACAGCAGCAAATCTCAATATCCTATATGTGCGAATTTTAAATGTATGTATATTGTTTTTGTTTTTCAGCAATGATTCAAATCTTTCGAAATGACCGTCGCTTGGCTCATATGAATCGAATGCTTTTCTGTTTTCGTGTATTATTTTATCTATATCTTTCATAGCTTAATTCTTGTGTAATAATAATTGTATTTTCAATTAGCAACTATAATATTATTTTGTTTTAGTATTTCAACTAATTTTTGTTTAGCTCTTGTAAATTGCGACCGCGATGTTGAACTTGTTATATTAAGTATTTGACTAATTTCATTGTGATCGTAACCTTCTAATAATTTTAACGATAATACTATTCTATATCCTTCCGGTAATAATTTTATAGCTTTTTTTAATTGTTCTACTTCCGATTCGTAATTATTAACCAAGTTATTTATTGGTTCGGTTAATTTATTCGATAAATTTTCGTCTATTGTATCTGTTTCAAGTTTTCGTTTTTTTAATTCATCTAACGATTTATTAATAACAATTTTTTTTAACCAAGCACCAAAGCTTACGTTTTCGCTATAAGTAGAAATTTTTTCAAATGCTTTTAAGAACGATTCTTGCATAATATCCTCGGCAATCTCACTATTGTTTATTATTCTTAAACTCGTGTTAAACATTGCTTTATAATATAACTTATAAAGTTGAAATTGTGCTTGTCGGTTACCTGCTTTACATTTATCAATAATATCTTGATGGATATTATTATATGTTTTACTTGTTTTAGTAATTTTTTTCATGTTCTAATTTAAAGACGATGAATACTAAATTTTGCTGCATGAATAAATTTACTTTATTATTATTACTATTCAAAAGGCTTTATTATTATTTTACTGCTGCATATTTTTAATTATTTATTATAATTAATAAAAAAAATACAGCATAAAGCATTGATATTCTAATTATTTTTATATTTTTGTTAAAAATCCTAAAAGTTATAATTAAATCTATTATTACAATGAAAAAATTAAACGTATTATTAGTTGCTCTTGCATTAGTTAGTTTTACAGCATTTTACTCTTGTCAAAATGCAAAACAAAAAGTAGAAGACGCTGTTGAAGAAGTTCAAGAAAAAGCAACAGAAGCAACAGAAGCTGTTGAAGAAGTTAAAGAAGCAACAGAAGTCGACACTACTGTTCAAGCAACAGAAGTTGAAGAAGTTGAAGAAGTAGAAGCTGAATAAGAATAAGTTATTATTTTAGTTTTAAAAAGGCAGAAATCAAGAATTTCTGCCTTTTTAATTTGATGTTTATTGTAAACAATTTGAAATATAATTGATTACAAAAAAGAAAAGTAATTTATAATATATCCACTAATAATTTTCCCATTGGAATAATCTAATTCTGATCCAAACATACTGTGGGGAATTGAATATATTAATAATAAGATTATTGCAGCTGCTAATGTAAATTTAGGCTTATTTTTTTTATAATTAGCCGATAAAGCAATAATCCATGTAATTATTGCAAATAGAGTCTTATTATCTGTCAAATCCCAACCTAGAGGTATTCCTGTCCATGCCTGACCAAATGCATAATGTTGTATTGTTGGTCCAAGAATCATGCCTCCAACGAATAGACTCGAAAAAGCAATTATACTATATATTTTATGTTTCTTATTATTGAATGCTGCATATATCCCGGCAAGGGTTGATAATAGCATTGCAATAAACATTAAAAGAATATGGGGTATAAGCACTAAATTTGGGACTTCTCCTTTAAATCGAATTTTTATTGGATTATTTGAAAATAGTTTATAACTCGCATTATTATCTTTTAACGAAACAAAATATTCAAGCTTTCCGGCAGGAGGCTGATTTGGTAAGTATCCTGAAAGAAAACCATTTTCCGATTGTAATATTATGGTATCCCAATTCTCATTTGTTGGGTAATGCCTATAATATATTTCTCCGCTAATAGTAGAGTCTTTTATTGGAAATATTAGTTTGCAATCTTTGGTTCCTCCCTGACTTCGAAGGAATTTTAAATCATAATTAGTATTATTAAGACTAATATTATATTTTACAGGGTAAGTTGGTCCGGTTAATTTCTGAAATACGACTGCTCCAATTGTTATAATTATTGCAATAATCCAAAAAAGTGTGTTTTTCATAATTATATTTTTTGTATATCCGCTTTTTGACAAAACTTGCCGTTTGATTTTCTTCATTGCCCCATCCCTAAAGGGTGTTAAGAAAATCAATTACTCCCTTTAGGGTTGGGGTAAAATAATTGATTTTCAGTTCAGTTAGCAATGTGTATGTAAAAAAGCGGACAATCATATTATATTTTAAATATTTTAGAAAGAATTAATTTTAAAGTTGAACAATAAGAACTTCCTTTTTAGTATTTCTAAGTACTTCAACAGTAATTGTTTGTCCTACATGTAATTTCGAAAGTCTTTCCATATATTCATATATGTCGCTAACCGATTTACCATTAAGAGCTGTAATAATATCTCCATTTTTCATTCCTGCTTTATATGCTGGTTTGCCTTTAATAATAACCTCTGCTTTGAGTCCTTTTTTCTCGAAACCAGAAAAGTCGGGCATTATACCTAGAGTTACTTTAAAATTTCTGTGTTTTTCGGAATCTGCTTTTGGTCCCGATTCTTGAAATACTAGGTTCGAATCTAAGTTCGATATTTTTATGGCTACATCACAAATAAATTTTGTTACATCTAACAAACCATCAAAATTAATTTTTCCTATACTGTCGCCCGGAGTATGATAATCGATATGTGCACCTGTTGAGAAGAAAAATACAGGAATATCTTTAGAGTAGAATGATGAATGGTCTGATGGTCCATGCCCTTCAGGCGATAATGCTAAATTAAACCTTTGCTTATTATTTGTCGATTGTATTATGTCTTTTCCTCTGATTGATGTTCCTATACCACCTATTTGAAGCGATGAGTCGGGTTTTAATCTTCCAATCATATCAATATTTATCATTGCTTTAATCTTTTTTATTGGGATTATAGGATTTGACATAAAATATTTTGATCCTAGTAAGCCTTCTTCTTCAGCATCAAAAGCAATAAAAATAAAATTTTTATTTAAACTGTCTTTTATAGACGATAATTTTTCAGCAATTTCTAACATTGCAGCAATTCCCGATGCATTATCATCGGCACCATAATGTATAGCATGTATATTAGGAACTCTTGAACCTGTATGTGGCCCTCCAAAACCTAAATGATCGTAATGACCTCCAATAACAATATATTCGTCCGATTTATTATTGCAGATTAGGCTCGATACAACATTTTGAGTCGAAGTCTTTTGTAATTCTACATCGCTTGATGCATTTAATTTTATGTTTGTATTAAATGAGCAAGGTGTTAAAGCTTTGTTTAATTTCGATTCTAAATCTTGTATTGTATTAGCCTTTTCCGATAATATAACATTGGCAAGTTCTCTTGTAATTTGTATAACAGGAATATTTGCTTGTCCTTGTGGATAATTTAGCTTTTCAAGTTTATCTTTTTGATCAAATTTTTGTCCGGAAACTAGTAGTACCCCGGCAGCATTATGTTCTTCTGCCTCGAGAACTTTTCCTCTATCCGAGCAATAAGGAATAAACTCAGAGTCAGTATTGTCAATTTCAGGATCCCCACGTAAAATTAGAACCCATTTTCCTGATACATCGATGTTAGAGTAATCGTTCCATATTATAGATTTAGTATTTATATTAAATCCATATCCTGCAAATATTACTTCAGAATTTAGCGACATATTAGCAGAAAAGGATAATGGGACATAATCCTGATTTAATATATATGGCTTATTCGATATTGTAAAATGATTATTTAATCCGGATTTAATATTGCTGGTAATAGAAAAATTCTGTAAACCATTCTCGTGTAATAACTTTAATCCACACATTTTAAATTCGTTTGCAATATATTGTGCTGCAATATTGCTTTCGGCAGTACCCGGATATCTCCCTTTTAGCGAATCTGATGCCAAAAATTCAATATGATTATATAATTCATTTTTAGTAATTTCCGGATTATTATTTTTTATGTTTGAACAACTATAAAAGAAAAATAATATAAAAATAAAAGTTGAGTATCTAATTAGTTTCATAATTTAGAATTTTTAGATTGTTAATTAATTGATTAATTTTACTTTACCAGAAAAAAGTTGTATAATAAGTTTCAATATTGTTTTTATTATCGATAATAAATATTTCTAGCTCGTGATTTATATTTTTCTTAATTTTTTCTTTATCAAAAGTAAAAAATAATAAGTTGTTTTTCCTATCATATTCAAATAATACCCAATTATTGTCAATATATCCGTTATATGTTTTAATTCCGGAAAGATTGTCGGTTATTTTAAAACTTATTTTTTTTTCTTTTGTAAATTTATTCGAATTAAATAGTGGCAATATTTTCGGAGCCAAAGTATCTATCATAACAGAATAATCGCCAAAACTATTAGTTATTCCGATAATATGACTATTTATCGCATTTCCTTTAATTGGATGCAATTTGCCATCTTTATCGATTCGTACAATTAAGGCTTTTTCTTTTAACTCCGCTGGAATATTGTTTGTATGAATACTTAATGATATCGGTTTGTGAAGAGGAGTATATATATTATGAATATGATGTAGTGATGAATATGTTCCAACTAATGGTTTCGAAATTGAATAGCAGAATTCTAAATCATTATATAACGAATATTTCGAAATATGAATTTGTATCTCATCATTCTTAAAAGTGTAATCCTTATCCCAAGATATTGTTTTAGTAGAATCGAATAGAATAGTATCTTTAGAAATAGAATTTGATGTAACTCCTATGGCAGCGAATTGTAATGTCGATTTGTTTTTATAACTATCGTAAACAGAAATTTCTATTTCGTAATTTTTATTATTCTCAAAATTAAAAATTCCATTATTAATTATATTTCTGTATGTACTTAAATTATTATTTGGTTCAATATATGTTTTTTGTATCTTTCTATTTGAGATTTCTTTTTCTGCATAATCAATATGACTATTAATATATCTTGTTTCCGAAAAATCAAATTCATTTATTTGATATTCAAATATAGTTTTTTTATTAATTGCCAACTCTATAGTATTTACTCCACATTTATTTCGTGAGTTGTTTATATAATCGTATGTTTCAATCCCAAAACCAATATTTCCGGAAAGCTCTAATTTGTTAAAACCAACTATTTTATAGGTGTTTTCGACTAATTTTGCCGGAATAATAATTTTTTTATTTTTATTGTTAATAAAACTATTTTTATCAATAGGATAACAAGCCAGATAATAAATTTTAGGTGGAATATTGTCTGTAATATTAAAATTAAACAATAATGGATTTATAGGATGTTGATTAGATGTATTTCGTAATTCGAAATGAAGATGTGGTCCCATTGTACCTCCGGTATTTCCCGAAAAGCCAATAATATCTCCTTTTTTTACAGGGAATTCATCTGGTTTTAATATAATATTAACTTCAAATGTTTGATGTTCATATTGATATTTTTTTAAATATTTTTTTAATTTAGGATTATATTTACTTAGATGTCCATAAACAGAAGTAATATTATTAGGATGAGTTAAATAAATTGCATGTCCATAACCATTTGCAGATATTTTTATTCTAGAAACATAGCCGTCGGAAATTGACTTAATAATTTCCCCTGAAACACCATTGGTTTTTATATCAATTCCGGCATGAAAATGTCCTGTGCGTAATTCTCCAAAAGTTCCGGCTAGTTTAATAGGAATATTTACAGGCGACGAAAATATTTTATTATTATTAGATTGGCTATATGATAATTGACAAAAAAAAATAAAAAATATAATTAATTTTAGTTTTCGTATTAGCATTATTTTATATAAATTTAAACACAAAGAATGTAGTTATTTTAAAGATTAGCAAAAATAATATTATTATTCATATGTTAAATAATATTATTTGTTATATTTTTGTTTAAACATTATTATTAATTAATTTTACTTTAACAGATTAAACAGAATTAAGATTTTTTAGTTTTTTTTTGCTCCTAATCCTAAAGGGAGAAAACTAAAAAAAACAATCTGTTCCCTTAGGGAGCAAGGCTAAAAACAGCTTGATTTTGTGTTAAAGCATAATGTGTAAAAGTAGAATTAAGTTAATGCTTTTTAATAAAAAATATGTTAGTTTCAAATAAAGAAATAATAGAAGAATTGCAAAATAGAATTGAAAAAATGTTTTCTTTGTACAGTGTAATGAGAAAAGATAATGATATTCTGTTTAAAGAAAATATTGAACTAAAGAAACAATTAGAAAGTAAAGAATCGGAAAACGATTATTTAAAAAACACAAATAATAAATTAAAATTATCGAAGAGTGTTATGGTATCGAGTAAAGATAAACACGATGCCAAAATAAAAATCAATAAAATGGTGCGGGAGATTGATAAGTGTATTGCTCTTTTGAATAGGTAAAATTAAAATTTAGTAATGGAAAATAAATTATCCATAAAAGTTAATGTTGCTGATCGATACTATCCTTTAAAAATTGATAGATCTGATGAAGAAAAGATACGGAAAGCTGCTAAAATGATAAATGATAAAGTATTACAGTATAAAAAGAAATATACAGATAAAGATATTCAAGATTTTTTAGCAATGGCGTCTTTACAATTTGTAATAAAATTGTTAGAAGCCGAGAGTATACCGGATGATAATTCAGAAATAAATAGAATAAAGGAATTGATTGATAATATTGATGAATTTTTAATTAAAGCAAAATAAGTTCTTTTAAATATAAACAATATTGCCCGCATTGTTTCTTTAATGTCTGTGAGACTCAACATTAAACAATTTGGAGAAAAGCTCGTTTTATGAAAGGCAGGCCTCAGTTTAACTTTTGTTAAATTCCTTAATTGGTCAGTGGACGTCTGACACAAAATGGCATCTCCACCCATGTCTAGCAGGGGTTTTTAAAGAATTAAAGAAACTAATGCGGGTTTTTTTATAAAATAAAAATTAAATTATGATACAATTATTAATAATAGGGGTAATCCCAATTTATACTTTAGTAACAGTTATAGTGCTTGTTGCTGTTGTGATAGGTGGTTTTATTTCATATGTTATATGGAATAAAACTTTGATAAAAAAAAGTAGCCAGATTATTAAAGATGCAAAGATAGAAGCAGACGTAATAAAGAAAGAGAAAATTCTTCAGGCTAAAGAAAAATTTCTTCAATTAAAAGAAGAGCACGAAGACCAAATTAATAATAGAACAAGTAAAATTCTTGTTGCAGAAAATAGAATTAAGCAAAAAGAAAGAGGCTTATCTCAGCGAATTGAAGAAAACAATAAAAGTAAAAAAGAAATTGATGCTATTCGCAATAACCTTCAAGTACAAATGGAAGTTGTTGAGAAAAGGGGAGAAGAGTTGAATAAAATGCATAAGCAGGAAGTTGAGCAATTAGAGACAATTTCCGGTATGTCAGCTGAGGAAGCAAAAAATCAAATTATCGAATCGCTTAAAGCTGAAGCAAAGACTGCAGCTATGTCTGAGATTAACGAAATTATCGAAGAAGCGAAAATGACGGCAAATAAAGATGCAAAACGAATTGTTATTCAAACAATACAACGTGTTGCTACCGAAAATGCTGTTGAAAATTCTGTTACCGTATTTAATATCGATAGCGACGAAATAAAAGGAAGAATAATTGGTCGTGAAGGTAGAAATATTAGAGCACTTGAAGCTGCTACCGGAGTAGAGATTATTGTTGACGATACTCCTGAAGCAATAATTCTTTCGGCATTCGATCCGGTAAGACGAGAAATAGCCCGTTTAGCTCTTCATCAATTAGTAACCGATGGAAGAATTCATCCTGCAAGAATTGAAGAAGTAGTAGAAAAAACTAAAAGCCAAATCGAAGAAGAAATTATTGATGTAGGAAAAAGAACAGCTATTGATCTTGGTATTCACGGATTACACCCCGAAATTATACGATTAATTGGGAAAATGAAATATCGTTCATCGTATGGACAAAATTTGTTACAACACTCTCGTGAAGTAGCTAATCTTTCAGCTATTATGGCATCTGAACTTGGGTTAAATACTAAACTGGCAAAAAGAGCAGGTTTGTTACACGATATTGGAAAAGTGTCTGATGATGAACCGGAATTGCCACATGCAATTCTTGGTATGAAGATAGCAGAAAAATTTAAGGAAAAACCTGAAGTATGTAATGCCATCGGTGCTCATCACGACGAGATAGAAATGACAACACTTATATCGCCTATTGTTCAGGTATGTGATGCTATTTCAGGTGCTAGGCCCGGAGCACGTCGCGAAGTTGTCGAATCGTATATTAAACGATTGAAAGATCTTGAAAACCTTGCACTATCGCATCCCGGTGTAATAAAAACATACGCTATTCAAGCAGGAAGGGAGCTTAGAGTTATTGTTGGTAGTGATAATGTTAATGATGAAGAAGCAGCAAAAATTTCATTAGATATTTCAGAGAAAATCCAAAATGAAATGACATATCCCGGACAAATAAAAATTACTGTTATTAGAGAAACTCGTGCAATAAATTATGCTAAATAGAGCCTTCCGGTAGTAAGTTTTTAATAAATGGTTTAATGAAATATCTCAAAAATATATAAGCACCAGATTCAATTTTGCTTTATATATTTTTGAGATATTTTTTATTATTAATAATTGATATATGAAAAATAAGATAAATATGGTTGACTTAAAAAGTCAATATCTTAAAATAAAAAACGAAATAGATAGTTCTATTCATGAGGTTATCGATTCTACAGCATTTATTAATGGAGCTAAAGTAAAAGAATTTGCTGCAAATTTAGAAAATTACCTACATGTTAAACATGTTATTCCTTGTGGAAATGGAACAGATGCCTTACAAATTGCAATGATGGCTCTAGATCTAAAGCCGGGAGATGAAGTAATTACTCCAAATTTTACCTTTATTGCTACAGTTGAAGTTATTAAAGTGTTAGGACTTGTGCCTGTTTTAGTGGATGTCGATTCCGAGACATTTAATATTAATCCGGAGGTTATTGAAAAGGCCATTACTACAAAAACAAAAGCTATTGTTCCTGTTCATCTTTTCGGACAATGTGCCGATATGGAGAAGATAATGGAGATAGCTAATAAAAATAATTTGTTTGTTATTGAAGATACTGCACAAGCTATTGGGGCCGATTATAAAAAAGGAAAACTTAACAAAAAGGCCGGTTGTATCGGGAATATTGGATGTACATCTTTTTTCCCATCGAAAAATTTAGGCTGCTATGGCGATGGAGGTGCTATTTATACAAATGATGATACTCTGGCAGAAAAATTACGTATGATTGTTAATCATGGTTCGAAAATAAAATATTATCACGACAGTATTGGGGTAAATTCTCGCCTAGATACCATACAAGCAGCTGTTTTAGATGTAAAACTTAAATACTTAGACGATTATAGTAATGCACGAAGATTGGCTGCCGATTATTACGATAACAACTTGAGAGAGATTGATGAAGTAACTATCCCAAAAAGAAATACTGATTCTTCTCACACATTTCATCAATATACATTGCAGATAAATAGTGAAGAAAATCGTGATGCCCTAAAAAAATATTTGAACAAGAAAGAAATTCCTGCAATGATTTATTATCCGGTGCCAATGCATTTACAAAAGGCTTATAAAGATTCGAGATATAAAGATGGCGATTTCCCGGTAACCGAAAAATTATGTAAAACAGTATTGTCGTTACCAATGCATACCGAACTCGATAGAAATCAACAGAATATTATTATAAAGGCTATTAAAGAGTTTTTTAATTAGTAATAATACTTAAAACAAGTTTTTATTTTAAAAATTTAATCGACTTCGTAAGACTTTTTATGTTAAGAAGTTGATAACGAATAAAGAATATTGAAGTAATAAATATTTGATATGAACTTAAATAATCTAATTCACATGTCAAAAGAAAACAAAAAATATTTTGCTCACGAGACAGCAGTTATTGATGATAATTGCGAGATAGGTGCCGGAACAAAAATATGGCATTTTTCGCATATTATGTCGAATTGTAAATTAGGCGAGAAATGTAATATCGGACAAAATGTAGTTGTATCGCCGGATGTAATTCTTGGCAAGAATGTAAAAGTGCAGAATAATGTTTCGATTTATACAGGAGTAATATGCGAAGACGACGTTTTTCTTGGTCCTTCAATGGTATTTACCAATGTTATAAATCCGAGAAGTGCTGTAAATAGAAAAGGAGAATATTCTAAAACGATTGTTCGTAAAGGAGTGTCGATAGGAGCAAATGCAACTATAGTTTGTGGAAATAATATAGGAGAATATGCTTTTATTGGGGCAGGAGCAGTGGTAACCAAAGAAGTAAAGCCATATGCTTTGATTGTTGGAAATCCGGGAAAACAAATCGGGTGGATGAGCGAATATGGACAGAGATTAGAATTCAATAACGATGGTATTGCTGTTTGTTCCGAGAGTAAAGAGAAATATTTATTGAAAGATGAATTTGTAAAAAAAACATAGTTAGTGTTTTCGTAAAGTTCTTATCTTTATCGAACAACATCATGTAATAAATATAAAAAATGAAAAACTTTGGATTAATAGGCGTTGCAGGATATATTGCTATACGTCACTTAAAAGCAATAAAAGAAACAAATAATAATTTAATTGCAGCATTAGATAAATTCGATAGTGTGGGGCAAATAGATAGTTTTTTCCCAAATGCCGATTTTTTTGTAGAATACGAACGCTTCGACAGACATTTCGATAAATTAAAAAGAAATGGAACAAATATAGATTATGTAAGTATTTGTACTCCAAACTACTTGCACGATTCTCATATTCGTTTTGCTTTACGACAAGGAGCTGATGCTATTTGCGAAAAACCTCTTGTTCTAAATCCTTGGAATGTTGATGCTTTGCAAGAGATAGAAAAAGAAACAGGGAAAAGAGTAAACACAATACTTCAATTGCGTCTTCATCCTGCAATTATTGCTTTAAAAAATAAAATAGACAATGGACCTAAAGATAAGATGTATGATATTGATTTGTCGTATATTACTTCGCGTGGACATTGGTACGATATTTCATGGAAAGGCGATAAACAAAAATCAGGTGGTGTAGCTACTAATATTGGTGTTCATTTTTACGATATGCTAACATGGATATTTGGCGATGTAAAAGAGAATATTGTTCATATAACAAAAGAAAATAAAGCAGCAGGATATTTACAGCTCGAGAAAGCCAAAGTAAGATGGTTCTTGAGTGTCGATTATAAGGATGTGCCTAATGATGTTAAAGCTAAAGGACAAAGAACATTCCGGTCTATTACAGTTGATGGTGATGAGATTGAATTTAGTGGTGGATTTACCGATTTACATACTCTTAGTTACCAAGAGATATTAAAAGGTAATGGCTTTGGATTACAAGAAGCAAGAAAATCGATAGAAACAGTTTATGCAATTCGTAATTCTAATCCTATTGGATTACGCGGAGATTATCATCCATTTTGTAAGAATGTGTAGTATTATTTGTTGAATAAAATATTTACCTTAAATTATTTCCCCATTATATTATTATAGAGACTGTTCAAAAAGCTTAGATTATTGTCATTCGGGAAAGCAAGTGAACTGATTATTCTTTATATGAAAAATAATATGAACATACAATTTTGATAATGACTGTGACAGAATATTTATTTTTTTAAGCTGCCCTTTACAGGGCGATATTTTTTATAATACACATTTTACCCAAGGCGTTGCC
>Ga0190306_1000019_pt1 | contig 73269 bp, 65 predicted proteins | sample 48700734_MG_FD_161657 | JGI IMG/M metagenome (GOLD analysis project Ga0190306, IMG submission 161657) | Hydrothermal vent sediment bacterial communities from Southern Trench, Guaymas Basin, Mexico - 4870-07-3-4_MG | ecosystem: Environmental > Aquatic > Marine > Hydrothermal vents > Sediment ... | reverse complement strand
GTCTTGGGATAGGCTTACCGTTAATAAAAAAATTGGCTGAATTATTAAACGGTAAAATTGAATTAGTATCGAATGAAGCACAAACAACTTTTTTTTGCACAATCCCTTTAGAAATATAAAGTAGCCAGCATATAACACGCAATATAAAAAATTGGGCAGAAAGTGGTGAATATGAGCGAATTAACAATAAATAAACGATGTAGTAAATTGAAAAATAGTAGTTTTTAAAATGCCCAAAATTTCATATTGCCATCGTTCTATGCCATTTAGGAAGAAGGCTATTAGTAAATAGTTAAGTTATGGAAAAAAATATACTTTTGCATAAAGTTAAAATATATGACATTTTATCATACACAAGAAAATAGAAATAGTGAATTGACAGAACCAGTTTTTTGTAATAAAGACAACGCTTGGTTGGGTAAAGCATTTTATTTTTGGGAAAATGAGGATGATGCCAATTTTTGGGGAGTTAAATTTAAAAATAGTACAGGACTATATGATATTTACGCAGCTGAAATATTAACAGATAATGTATTAGATACTGTTTTTAATCGAGAGCATTACTATTTTTGGTTAAAACAAATTGAAAAAGCAGCAAAAAATTTTGTTAAAAGAACAGGCTCAAAACCAACGTTAAAAGAGATTAATGATTTTTTTAGAGAAAAAGAAATATGGACAGAAATTGATGGAATTCTTTTTCAAGATATTTCAGGAAATCCTGTTCATTTTATGGTAAAAGAATTTCAATATAAAAAAAGAATTCAATTAGCTCTGTATAATAGTGAAAAAATTACTAATTTTGCACTTCATTACAAGGGAGAGTGTAATTAAATTATAATAAGATGATTGATTTAGAAAAATTAGATAAGAAAGCTGATGAATTATTTGAAACAGAAACTTCAGATAGTTTGACAAAATGGTTGTTAAACAAAAGATATGGAAATATTAGTGTTTTGTTGGGGAATGGTAGTTTTGTTAATATGACAAGTCAGAAAAAACCAATATTTTCGAGTCAAGTGAAAGTTGTTTTTAATCAAAAAAGCAATTATTCTGATAATAATCCTATTAATCGAAAAGCTGCGTAATGGAAGTTGCTAATCAACCAAAATTAATGTTTCACGGTGTAGATTTTGTGAATATAAAATTTGACACTTATAAACAGTATGATAATAATACAGGTATTGATTTAAATATTGAGCCAAAAGTATTTTATCCAGAGAAGGAATCAACTTTTTTTAGGATTTTTATGGAAATATCTATACACTGTGATAACTTTTTTGATTTAAATTTGGTTGCAGTTGGTAATTTCGAGTTTGATAATGAATTTAATAATCAAGAATTAAAAAAGACTTTTGTTAATACAAATGCACCTGCAATAATGTTTCCTTATGTTAGGTCATTTATTACTACTTTGACATCAAATTTGGGAAATGTAACAGGGCCTCTTGTTTTACCTACCCAGTTTTTTCAAGGAAATTTACCTGAAATTTCCGTAAATGAAAAGGAAAATGAATAGAAAAACGGCATAGAACACCTAAAACACCTAAGAATATAAAAGTACAACACCAAGAATATAAAAGTACTGTAGAGCAAGGTCTGCTACAGCTTTTATATTCGTTGTTGAGCGAAACCAAAGGTAGCGGATTGCTGATTATGAAGGTAATTAGAGGTAGTATGTATTTTTAATATTTTTTGTTTTTGTAACGAGTTTCGATTTTATCAACAATTTTTGATTAATTTCCGGAATATTTACTTTTTTTGAATTCATTTTTTCTGCATTTGAGGTTTTTGTATCTTAATTTTTCAATAAAAAGCTATTTTTTTAGTTTTTAGACAATACTCATGCAAAGCACATAATTTACTGTGCCGATATTTTATATTATTATCACAAATTATAATTCATTACATATTACGCAGTTTTAGGAGAAGCTCCGCTCGGGATGACAACTAAAAGCAACATTTGGATTCTGATTGGTATGACAGCCAAAAAATTGATGTTTCGGAAATACACTCGGTATAACAATAATAAATTAACCCAATTAATAATTAAAGTTTATCTTTCCATTTCCCACACTTCAAGGTCGCGAATATCTTTACCATCGATAATAAATCGAACGGCAGTACGCACCTGATGTAATCCACTTTTCCCGGATCCCCCCGGGTTAATATGCAATAAATTTAACTCCTTGTCATTCATCACTTTAAGTATGTGCGAATGGCCGCTTATAAATATGTTGGGAGGATTATTCTTTATTCGCTCTCGTACCATTACATCGTATCGTTTTGGATACCCTCCGATATGAGTTATCCATACATCCAAATCTTCGCATTTAAATCTCTCGTCTTTTTTATAAACGCTTCTTACTTCTGTACCATCAATATTGCCATAAACAGCTCTTAATTTTGCTATCTCTGACAATTTATCGGCAATAGCTATATTTCCAATATCGCCGGCATGCCATATCTCATCGCAATCTTTAAAAAATTCTAATATCTTATCATCAATATACCCATGTGTGTCGGAAAGTAAGCCTATTTTTTTCATTTTTTGTAATTTACTAAATAACTAGTTGTTTAACTTAATCATGGAATTTATCTTACAGTAAACATCTCAAGGATTGCCTGTAATAATAATTTAACTATTTTTGCATTAATAAAACAAAGATATATGCATTTATTTTATACACCAGATATAAACGAAAAAATTTATTCTCTTAACGAGGAAGAATCGAAACATTGCATGCGAGTATTGCGTTTGCAAAAAGACGACAAAATAAATTTAATCGACGGAAAAGGCGGTCTATATACTGCAAGAATAATTGACACAAATCCTAAAAAATGTATTCTCGAAGTACTCGACTATAAACAAGAATATGGGAAAAGAGATTTTTATTTACATATTGCTATTGCTCCAACAAAAAATATTAGTCGGTTTGAATGGTTTCTCGAGAAAGCAACAGAAATTGGAATAGACGAAATTACTCCTCTCCTTTGCGAACATTCCGAAAGAAAAATTATTAAACCCAATCGATTAAATAAAGTAATTACTGCTGCCGTAAAACAATCGTTAAAAGCATATCACCCTAAATTAAATGTATTAACAAAATTTTCCGATTTTATTTCGGCTAATAATAAAGGTGAAAAATATATTGCTCACTGCGAAGAAAACGAGAAACGCAATTTGAAAGATATTTGCAAATCTAAAACAGATATCGTAATTCTTATCGGACCGGAAGGCGATTTTAGTCCTAAAGAAATAAAACAAGCACAAGAAAACAACTTTACTGAAATTAGCCTTGGCAACAGCCGATTAAGGACAGAAACTGCCGGAATAGTAGCTTGCCATACTATTAATATAATAAACGATTAATTATTACAGTATTATAACGAACATCACCTATAAAATATAAGATATTATTTTTTGCATCAACAAATTTTTACAAAAAATAATATGCCAAAATAACTACAATAATTAGTGATGGCACCATATTAATAATCTTTAATTGTTTTATCTCTAACACATTAATACCAAGCCCTATAAGTATAACACCACCAACAGCAGTAAGTTCGTTAATAATTACTATAGAAAAAAAATTGCTTAAGTAAGCCGCAAATAATGTTATGCCTCCCTGAAATATTAACAATGGTATTATAGAAAACGCAACTCCAACACCCAATGCCGACGATAATGCTATTGCCGAGACTCCATCCATTAACGATTTTGCCAATAATAAATCAGGTTTACCATGCAAACCTTCTTCAATAGCTCCAAGAATAGTCATCGACCCCATACAATAAAGCAAAAAGGCAGTAATTAACCCTTCTGAGAACTTCTCGTTTTTTGTCTTAATCTTTTTCTTTATAAAATCGCCAAACTTATTAATTTGTTTATCGAGCTTTAAAAACTCACCTAAAATACTTCCTAAAACAAGACTAAAAATTACAATTAGAAAATTTTCACTTTTCATTGCCATCGAAAATCCAAGATACAAAGTAAATAATCCGATAACTTGAAAAGTGATTTTAACATATCGCTTAGGCAATAACGATTTAAAAAACAAACCAACAAAACTACCTATTAAAATTGCCCCTATATTTACAAAAGTTCCAAACATAATTAGCATTTTAATAATTAATATTTTCTTCTAAGCAATCTTAATTTAACATTTCCATAATTTTTTCCAAATCAAGTTTAGCAACAGCTTGTTCGGTGCTGATAAAAGTTTCGGCAAGTTTAGTTTTTCGTTCTTTAAGTTTTTGTATTTTTTCTTCAATACTATTGGTAGTAATAAACCTATAAACCATAACCTTTCCATCGCGACCAATTCTATGAGCTCTGTTAATTGCTTGTTCTTCGACAGCCGGATTCCACCATGGATCGATAATAAAAACATAATCGGCCGCAGTTAAATTAAGTCCCACACCTCCTGCTTTTATCTGTATTAGAAACACATTATTAGAATCTTTATCTTGAAAATTCTTTATCTCGGCTTCTCTATCGCGTGTTTTACCGGTAATAACAGAATATTTTGTCGATTCTTGATTTAAATACTTAGCTATTAAATTCAGATGTTTTACATATGCCGAAAAAATTAACACTTTATTATTTTCTGCAATAATATTATCAATATATCGAGTAATTTCGTCGAACTTTCCTGAGTCGAGCAAGCTATTCTCGTCTAACAATTTAGGATGATTAGATATTTGACGTAATCGTGTTAATCCTTCGATAGCTAATAATGTAGGTTTCCCATTATTCGTTTCTATTTTCTCGAGTATTGAATTACGAATCACCGATTTTTCTTTGTCATATAGCTTTTTCTGTTCAGTGTTCATATCGCAATACACAATCTGTTCTATTTTTGGAGGAAGTTCAGGTGCAACTTGTTTTTTTGTTCTTCGTAAGATAAAAGGATTAATTATTTTCTTTAATTTTTCTGCTTTTTCTTCATCCTTATTCTTCTCTATTGCAGTAACAAATTCCTTTTTAAAGAAATTTAGATTTCCCATAATCCCTTTATTAAGGAAATTTATCTGTGCCCATAAATCTGTTAATGAATTTTCTATAGGTGTTCCGGTAAGAACCAATTTATTTTCCGAATTTAGTTGAGTTACAGCATTATATATTTTCGAACTCGAGTTTTTTATATATTGACTTTCGTCGAGTATAACATAGAAAAACTTATATTTAGCAAGCTCTTCTATATCGTTCCGAACAACGCCATAGCTTGTAAGTATTATATCATACTCATCAATATTTTTTAATACATTTTTTCTTTCACTTCCCTGATACTTAGCATATTGCAAATCGGGAGCAAATTTTTTTATTTCGTTTACCCAGTTATGAATAAGCGATACAGGCATTACAATTAGCGAAACAGGAGTACTATAATTATCTTCATTGCTACTTCCAAACATACTAAGCTGCGTAACTGTTTTTATAGTATTGTCAAGCAATTCTTTTTTATATCTATTTTTCGAACTAAGCAATATCGATAGTGTTTGCAGAGTTTTCCCCAGCCCCATATCGTCGGCCAAACAACCGCCAAAACCATTTTCTTGCAATACACGCATCCATTTATATCCATCGACTTGATATGAACGTAACTCAGCATTTAGTCCTTCAGGAATAGTAAAATCAATATCGTTTACATTCTCCGATAACTTAATATTTTTAGTAATTACTTTTTCGGTATCAATATCTTCCAGCAATTTATAATGATGCTTATCGAAATGTAATGATTCATTTTCTATAGCTCCGAAAATAAAAACATCTTTATATCGAGCAAACCACTCTTCGGGAAGTATTGCAACTTCGTTATTTGGTAAAACAAACTCTCGTATATTTTTTAGTATGTTTTTTTTAAATACAATAAAAGGAAATTTGAACTTTCCAATAACAACCTCAATATATAAGTCGAACCAATCGTTCTCTTCTTTTATTTTTTTTGTAATATAAATTTTCTCATACGAATATTTATTCTGAAATTTCTTTTGTTCAACTTTTATCTCATTCTCCTTTAAATTTTTCTCATTACATTTTAGCCACTCTATTAAATAATAAATATTAATATTACTACTTTCAGTAATACAATTTGGTAAGAAGTACGATTCGTGAATTTTTTTTAATTCAAATTGATTTAAAATACTAATAATAGCATCTTCCCATACTACATCCCTATCTATCAGGTTAAAAACAAATTCATTATTTTCATTTATAAATTTTACCGACCTGTTAATACCTTTATTCGAGAAGAATTTTACCGAATTATTATACATAAATTGCAAAACAAAAACAGCATCTCCACTCAAGTTATTCTCTAAAGAAAGTATTGCTTTTTTCGAAATAATTTCTCTGTTAATGGTAAAGCCTTTTTCTCGCACCTTATGTTTCCGAATACTATTTAAAGCAAAACTCTCGAACCAGACTTTTTCAGATGATAATGGAACATTAATACAATCTTTTTTTAGGAAGGGTAATAATTTCTTTCCACTAATTTTTTCGAAAAAGTACAAATTATTTTCCAAAATCACTCTACATGGTTCATTTACAAGAAAATAAGCTGCTTTGTCTAACAAACTAATTTCATTATTATTATGTCTAATAGCTAAAAAATATTCTGTACCTGTACTCTTTCTCGAGATATTAAATACAACTTCTGCCTTATCGCCAATTACATTTATTTTATCGTCTTTATTTATAAATTTATGTTGATTTTTAAAATAAATTCCAATAGTCGATTTTTTTAAAACGTCTAAAATTTTAAGAATTCTTTTCTCGATAAATGGTCTTATGTGAATCGCAGCATATTCTTTATCTAAAGTACTTATAAAATCTATTACAGATTGCTTTTTCTTTTTGCAAAATATTTTATGTAATGATTGAGCATCGTATTCAAGAATAATATTGCATATTTTATTTACTTCATCAGAAAAAGAATTCTTATACTTATCGAAATTTAATTTTGTAATTTTTACTTCAATATTATAGTACCCAAAATCTTTTTTCTTTATAATAAAAAAAGCATCTATTTTATATCCTAATAATTTATCGTGTTGTATTCCCAGAATTAATTCTCTATCAATCATTTCTAATATTTATACTAAGTTTTGTCAATAATATTGCTTATAGTATCATTGTTTTATAATCTTTTAATATTTTTGTTAACAAAAATATTAAAGTTATTTGGCATACTTACTAATTTTCAAATATAATTAATAATAATACTAAAAAAACATCACAAGACCCAAATATTTAATATATAGCAAATTGCAACTTGTTGTTTTTTAAACATTGTAATATTTTTGCAATTAAGTATTCAAAATTATATATTGAAGAATTTTTAAAAATAAAATATTTATTAAACAATATCATTAAACTAAAAATAATCATGCGAGTACAAAGAAAAGTTAAACCAGTAGATGTTGTTACCCAACAATCAGAAGTGGATTTAAGCTTAATTGACCCAATAATACAAAAATATAAAAATAAAAAAGGTAATTTAATACCAATATTACAAGGAACTCAAGAAATATTTGGTTATTTACCTGAGTCTGCATTTTATAAAATATCGGAAGAAACCGGATTAAATCTAAGCGAATTATATGGTGTAGCTACCTTCTACACTCAATTTCGTTTACATCCGGTAGGCAAACACATAATAAAAATTTGTCATGGCACAGCATGTCATGTGCAAAATGCCGATTCTATTTCTTATGCATTAGAAGATTTTCTTAAAATAAAAGATGGACAAACTACCGACGACAATATGTTTACTCTAGAATCGGTTGCATGTTTAGGCTGCTGTTCTTTAGCTCCTGTAATTATGGTTGGAGATAAAACATATGGTAAATTAGATGGTAAAAAAGCCATTAAGATTATCAGAGACATTAAGAAACAGGAAAATACGCAAATTTCTAATTAATACTTTTTGCAATTCAAATCGAATAATAAAATTAATACCATGCTAAAACAAAGTTTATAATATTTTTAGTACGGTTATAAATCAAACTACTAATGAAAAAAACGAAAATTCTTGTTGGAATGGCAAGTTGTGGTATAGCTGCCGGAGCAAACAAAGTTTACGATAAACTAAAAAACATTATTGATTCAGAAAATCTTGATGTTGAATTAAAACAAACCGGATGTATAGGAATGTGCTATAGAGAACCATTAGTTGAAATAATTGACAATAATGGTTCGTTTTTATATGGTGAAATAGATGAAAAAAAAGCCGCAGAAATAATAGAAAAACACATAAAAAATAACGAGTTAATAAAAAAAAATATTGTAAAATCTGATAAGTTTGAATCAGAAGACGACACTTTTTGGAAAGGGCAAATAAAAATAGCTCAACGAAATTGCGGAATAATCGATCCCGAAGATATTAACGAATACGAACAATACGATGGTTATAAAGCAATAAAAACTGTTATTAATAACAAAATAGAACCACAAGAAGTAATAAAAACTGTTCTAGCTTCGGGTATTCGTGGACGAGGTGGCGGAGGTTTTCCTACCGGAATGAAATGGCAATTTGCTCATGACAATAAATCGTCGGAGAAATATATTATTTGTAATGCCGATGAAGGAGATCCTGGAGCATTTATGGATCGTTCATTACTCGAAGGTGATCCTCACGCAATAATTGAAGGACTTATTATTGGAGCATATTCAATTGAAGCAAATCATGGTATAATATACTGTCGTGCCGAATATCCATTAGCAATAAAAAGATTAAACATAGCTATCGAACAAGCAAAAGAAAAAGGATATCTTGGAAAAAATATTTTTGAAAAAAAAGGATTTAATTTTGAACTATCGGTTAAACAAGGTGCCGGAGCGTTTGTTTGTGGAGAGGAAACTGCCCTTATTGCTTCTATCGAAGGACAAAGAGGAATGCCAAGAAAACGTCCTCCTTTTCCTGCCGAATCAGGAGTATGGCAAGAACCAACAAATATTAATAATGTAGAAACATTAGCAAATATTCCTCAAATAATTTTAAACGGAGCAAGTTTTTTTAATCAGTACGGAACCGAAAAAAGTAAAGGCACAAAAGTATTCGCCTTAACCGGAAAAATTAAGCATGGAGGTTCAATTGAAGTCCCAATGGGAATAAGTATAAATGATATTATTTTTAAACTTGGCGGAGGAATACAAAACAATAAGAAATTTAAAGCTGTACAATTAGGAGGACCATCAGGAGGAACTATCCCTGCATCATTAGCCGATACTATTGTAGATTACGACTCGGTAAATGCTACCGGAGCCATTATGGGCTCGGGAGGTATGGTTGTTATGGACGAAACTACCTGTATGGTAGATATGGCTAGGTTCTTTCTCGATTTTACCAGAAAAGAATCATGCGGAAAATGTACTTTCTGTCGAATAGGAACAAAAAGAATGCTTGAAATACTTACTCGCATTACCGAAGGTGAAGGAAAAGAAGGCGATATTGAAAAACTAGAAGAATTAGCATATCAAATAAAAGATAATTCGTTATGTGGTTTAGGGCAAACTGCCCCAAACCCTGTATTAACTACAATAAAATATTTCAGAAACGAATACGAAGCTCATATTAGAGATAAACATTGCCCTGCATTAAATTGCAAAAAACTTGTTACTTATGAAGTTGACACTGAGAAATGCACAGGATGTACTGTTTGTGCAGTAAACTGTCCGGTAAACGCTATTAGTGGAGAACGCAAAAAAGTACATTTTATTAATCAAGATCAATGTATAAAATGTGGTGTATGCTTTAGCAAGTGTAACTTTGGGGCAATTAAATTATCTTAATTATAGTATTTGTAAAGAAATATCAAATAAAATTCAGCGAAAATGAGCGAAAAAATAAATATACTACTTAATGGAAAAAAAGTAACAGGCAATAAAGGAGAAACAATACTAGCCCTTGCCAAAAGAAATAATATAGAAATTCCAACTTTGTGCAACGATCCTCGATTAAAACCTTTCTCTTCGTGCTTTGTGTGCGTTGTCGAAGTAAAAGGAATGAGAGGAATGCAACCTTCATGCTCTACGTTTATTCGCGAAGGGATGGAAATAGAAACTGAAAATACAAAAGTTAAGAAATCGCGAAAAACAGCTCTCGATTTATTAGTAAGTAATCATTATGCCGATTGTTCAGCTCCATGTAAACAAACATGTCCGGCCGGAGTCGATGTTCAAGGATATATTTCGCTAATAGAAAAGAAGAAATATAGCGAAGCCATAGCACTTATAAAACAAGATAATCCTTTACCAGCCATTTGTGGAAGAGTATGTGTTCGTCCTTGCGAATTAGCATGTAGAAGAAATAATTTAGACGAAGGAAATGCTGTTGGTATTGATTATATGAAACGATTTGCTGCTGATTTCGATTTACAATCAGAAAATAGGTATATTCCCGAAGTAGAAGCATCAACAGGAAAAAAAGTTGCAATTATAGGTGCAGGTCCCGGAGGTCTATCTTCGGCATATTTTCTTCAACAAAAGGGTCATCAATGCGATATTTTCGAAGGAAATCCCCATGCTGGTGGCTGGTTGCGTTATGGAATACCCGAATACAGGTTACCAAACGATATTCTCGACCTAGAAGTTAAGTCTATTACCGAATTAGGAACTAATATTTTTTACAACAAAAAATTGGGCGACAATATTAGTTATAAACAATTAAAGAAAAAATATGATTCTGTTATACTTACTGTTGGTTCTCAACGAGGAACATTAATTGGTTGCGAAGGCGATGATGCTGAAAATGTATATTCCGGGATCGATTTTCTTAGAAATATGGAAATGACGGGTCAAAAAGCCGATTTCTCAGGCAAAACAATAGCTGTTGTTGGTGGAGGAAATACTGCAATGGATTGCTGCCGAACATCCTTACGTTGTGGTGCCGAAAAAGTATATGTCATTTATCGTAGAACCGAGAAAGAAATGCCTGCTAACCCTATAGAAATTCACGAATCGAAACTCGAGGGTGTTGAGTATTTATTTCTAACAAATCCATCGAAAGTAAATAAAACCAAAGATGGAAAATTAAAATCTATTACCTGTCTTAAAATGGAACTCGGCGAACCTGATGCTTCAGGAAGAAGACGTCCTATTCCTATTGAAGGATCGGAATTCGATATTGAACTTGATTACGCCTTAGCTGCTATTGGACAAAAAACCGATATTAATTTTATCGATGATATAAATAAATACTCGAAAGACGAAGAATTAAAACTTAACCGTTGGGGAAATATCGATGCAGATGAACAAACTCTACAAACAGGGATAAAATCGATTTTTGCAGCAGGAGACGGAGTTACCGGACCAGCGACAATTATTGAAGCTATAGCTCAAGCAAAAATAGCAAGTCGATCTTGTCATCAATATCTTAGCAAACAGGCTATTGAACCTGAACCGTTTGAATTCTTAAGTAAAAAAGATAACTTCAAAAAAATATCTCATAAAGATTTCGAAGACAAATACGATAAACAAATGAGAGAAGAAATGCCTACTCTCGACCCAAAAGACAGAATTAATTTTAAAGAGGTAGAATTAGGATATGCAAACGAAGATATTGCTCTAAACGAAACATTGAGATGTATGGAATGCGGCTGTACTGAATATTTCACTTGCGACCTAAAAAAATATTCTACACAATATGGTGCCGAACAAAACAAATACAATGGCGATTTTAATGAATTTGAAATAGATTTTTCTCATCCCTTTATAGAGATAGACAATAATAAATGTATCTTATGCGGACGCTGTGTTCGTATCTGTAACGAAGTTGTTGGAGCTAATGCTTTAGGCTTTGTAGAAAGGGGATTCGATACATATATTGCTCCCAGCATGGGAGAATCGTTAACAAAAACAAATTGCGAATCGTGTGGATTATGTATCTCGACATGTCCTACCGGAGCTATTACCGAAAATGTAAATTTCAAACCCGGTCCGGTAAAACTCGAGAAAGCCGAAACTATTTGTAATTATTGTTCGGTAGGGTGTAAAATAGAATTAAACTATAAGGGTGATTTTATTTGGAAAACAACAGGTAAAGAAGGTGATATAAATACAGAAGGGAACATTTGCCGATATCCAAAATTTGGATATAGAATATATAACGACCCAAATAGAATAACTAAACCTTTACTAAAAGTAGATGCTAAATTTGAAGAAATATCATTTGAAAAAGCTTACGAAATAATTATTGATGAAATAAAATCGGTTGATCCTAACGAAAATGCTTTCTTTGCAGGAGCACGACTCTCTAACGAAGAAATGTATCTAATACAGAAACTAGCGCGTGCAGCAGGAAAAACCAATAATATAGCCAGCTTTCACTATTTAAACAATGGGATCGATTATAAAGACAACTATTTAGATAATGTTCCTTTCGAACAAATTAAAGATGCTTCGCACATATATCTTCTTGGCTCGGAAATAAATCGCGATAATGCCGTTGTAGGTTTTATGGTAAATAATGCACGCGAAATAAATCAAGTAAAAATATCGAATATCTCTGTTCTCGAAGATTCTAATATGCGCAAGAAAGTTGATAATAACATTACTATAAGCTCATATTATAATTTCGTTAAAGCAGTAAATCATTATATTTTATCGAATAAATTACAAAACGATATGTTTATTAAGGGTAGAACCAATGATTTTGAAAACTATAAAAACACCTTATTATCAGAAAACTATAACGAATTAGTTAACAAAAGTGGAGTTAATTATACAGATATTGAACACTTTGCTATTCAATACAATAAAGAGATTAATGCAATATTAATATTCTCAGAAAAAGAAGTATCGCCAAATACTAGCAAAGAAATTTTTAATCTAGCCCTAATTACCGGGAAGCTGGGGAAAGATGCAAGTGGAATAATCTCTCTGAAAGAAAAAAACAACTCTCAAGGATTATTCGATATGGGTATTAATGAGAATATAGGTGTAGGATATCAAAATATCGACGATAAGGCATATATTAAGAAAATTAAGAAAACTTGGAAACTAGATGAATTACCGGCAAATAACCAAAAACCAATATTAGAATTGTTAAACGATATTGAAATTAAAAACTTCCTTATTTTCGGCGAAGATCCTATAGGCTGTGCCACAGATAAAGAAATGGTAAAAAGATGGTTCTCTGAAGCAGAGTTTGTTCTTGTGCAGGATAATTTTATTACAGAAACAGCTAAAGAAGCTAATATTATTTTACCTGCTACTTTTCCTTTCGAAACATCAGGAAGTTATTCTAATACTCAACGCACTATTCAATTGTTTAAAAAACAATTAGATAGCAAGATTGAAGACGAAAATTATAAACAATTATTAAATATTCTAAAAGGATTTGTATTCGATTCGTTAAAAACATCAAATGATGTAAGGTCTGAAGCCATGTCGTTATTGCCTAAGAATTATGAACATAACTACACTTTTAACATAAGCAACACCGATAGTTATGAAAGAATATTTAATCATGGTTGCGATTACATTGTAAAGTATTACGATGACAAGTTTGATGATGCTTTCGATAAGATAGACTAAAACTATTAACCCACAAGCTTATAAAACTTGTGGGTTATTTATTTACAGATAATATTATCTTCCGAACGAATTTACCAATAACTTAACCGGTAATAAAATCGAATATATTACCTATTTTATTACTTGGCACTTTATATATCTCGGTATATTTACATTTTGTACAAGTAATAGTTGTAAAACGTTTATTCTGAACATCAAAAACTTTCGCAAGGAAACTTCCTGTAGCTCTAAATTCATCAACTTCGTATTGACGATTTGAACACTTCGGACATATGTATTTATAATTTTTCATCCTTTTCAAATTTTATAATTAAATATTTTTTTTCTTCTTTAATCTTCCGGCATCCTTTAATGCTTTGTTTATTATCCATTCTAATTGTCCGTTTGTACTACGGAATTCATCCTCAGCCCATTTTTCAATATACTTAAATTTTTCGGGATCGATCCGAAGCACAAAAGATTTTTTCTTTGCCATTATTAATGATTTAATGTTCCAGCATTTATAATTGGTCTGGCAGATTCTTCGGAACATAATACAACCATCAGATTACTTACCATAGCAGCTTTCGTTTCTTCGTCGAGTACTATTGTTTCTTTTTCGGCTAATTTCTCTAGTGCTATTTCAACCATTCCTACTGCACCTTCAACTATTTTGTAACGTGCAGCAACAACGGCTGTTGCTTGTTGTCGTCGTAACATTGCGCTAGCAATTTCTTCGGAATATGAAATATGATTTATTCTAGCTTCAATAACAAAAATTCCTGCAATATCTAATCTCTCTCTTATTTCTCTCTCAAGTTCTTGATTTACTTCTGCTACTCCCGAACGTAAAGTATGTTCGGCTTCTTCGTCTTCGAAATTATCGTAAGCATATGCTCCTGCCAACTTTCTTAGAGCTGCTTCGCTTTGTACTATAACAAAATGTTCGAATTCATCAACATCGAAAGCCGCTTTATATGTATTCTCAACTTTCCATACCAATACAACTCCAATCTTTATTGGATTTCCTACTTTATCGTTTACTTTAATTGGTTCGCTATCGAAATTTCTTGCACGTAAAGATATTTTTTGCTTTATAAAAAATGGATTTACCCAAAAAAAACCATTTTTCTTAATTGTTCCTTTATACGAACCAAATAAAACTAATATAGAAGACTCGTTCGGATTTACTATAACAAACCCTAATGATAAAAACACTGCCAATACTAACAAACCCACTAGCAAAGGCATCTTTATCATTATTAATCCTGCAATAGAAATTACTAATAACAATAATACAATACTAATCATTCCGTATCCCGAAAAGGGAGAATATTCTTTTTCGCTTTTCATTTGTTTTGATTTTATATTATTTTGATATCATTTTGATATTACAATAATATGACTTTTTTCTATAATTGTCAAATTTCAGAGAAAAAAAATAGTCATTGTTAAACAACGACTATTTTTTTATTTAGTTTAAATTTAATTATGAGCAATCTGATGCATATTTTAAGATATTCTCAACAATTTCGTCTTTAACTTTAGGAATTTTAAAATTCAATAATTCCTTTTCAAAATTAAAGTTTTTAAAATCGATAAATAACTTATTTAAAACATCATCGTCTCTATTATCAACTAAATAAAATAATGTATAACTATTTTCCATAGGCAAAATTTAATATTTTATTTTACCTGTAGAACGAAATATTATAAAACTTATTATACTTAATTATAGTATTTTTATAATTACTTTAACACAGAGTTATAACAACTACACACTGGTTAAATTCATATTTTTTTCTTCGATAAAACGACGAAGGTTAATTAAAGCATATCGCATACGTCCTAATGCTGTATTAATACTTACATCGGTTTGTTCGGCAATATCTTTAAAGCTTAAGCCGGCATAATGCCTCATAATAATTACTTCTTTTTGTTCTTCGGGAAGTAAATTTAACAGACTCCTTACATCATTCTCGATTTGTTTTTTTACAATCTTATCTTCAACAGTTATTTCAGAAAATCTTTCAGTATTAAACAAATCATACTCATTAGAATCGTTTGAACATACGTTCAACTGTTTTTCTTTTCGAAAGTGATCGATTACTAAATTATGAGCAATTCGTATAACCCACGACACAAATTTTCCATTATCTTGGTACTTTCCTTTTTTTAATGATTTTATAACCTTAATAAATGTATCTTGAAAGATATCATTTGCTAAATGCTCGTTTTTTACCATTAAAAAAATATAAGAAAAAATTCTGTCTTTATGTCTGTTTATTAAGACTTCAATACCAGATTGCTTTCCACTTATAAACTGCTTTACCAGTTCGTGATCAGATAATTTTGTTGTATTCATATAACAACCTCCTTTTAAAATAAAAAAAGTAGATATCTAATCTATAAGCAATCCTCCATTTTTTTTGGTTAGAAATATATAATAGTATTACTTTGCAATTAAGTAAAAAATATTCTTTTTTCAAAACTTTTTGTATAAGTATCTTAATATAACATGTAATAATCTATGTCGGATAATAATTATATTGTAATTAAAGGAGCAAAAATTCATAATCTAAAAAATATAAATTTATCAATTGAACGCGATAAACTTATAGTTATTACAGGTGTTTCGGGCTCGGGAAAATCCTCGCTAGCTTTCGACACGATATATGCCGAGGGTCAAAGACGCTACGTTGAAAGTTTATCGTCGTATGCTCGACAATTTTTAGGTAAAATTAATAAGCCCGAAGTAGATTTTATTTATGGCATACCTCCTGCAATAGCAATAGAACAAAAAGTAAACATTAGAAATCCTCGTTCTACTGTTGGAACATCCACTGAAATTTATGACTATTTAAAACTTTTTTTTGCACGTATTGGCAAAACATATTCTCCAATCTCAGGGAAACAAGTAACACAACATTCTGTAACCGATGTTATTAACTATATAACAAATTTACCTGCCGAAACAAAAGTATTAATTCTTGCCCCAATTAATTTTAATCAAAAACAATCGCTAAACGAACATTTAAAAAACATACAACAACAAGGTATTACGCGTATAGAATTTAATAACGAGATTATTAAAATCGATGATTTCGCAACAAAAAATATTAATTCAAAATATATTCATAAAATAAATCTTGTTATTGATAGAATAAAAGCAAAAACAGACGAAGATTCCATAAGTCGATTTGGAGATTCAATACAATTAGCATTTTCTGAAGGTAATGGGAATTGTATTATTAAAACTCTCGATAATAAAACAAAAACCGAACATTTCTCGAATAAATTTGAGGCCGACGGCATACAATTCGAAGAACCCTCGGTTCATATATTTAGTTTTAACAACCCACTTGGAGCTTGTCCTAAATGCGAGGGCTATGGGAAAATTATTGGGATCGATGAAGATTTAGTTATTCCTAATAAAAGTTTATCGATATATCAGAATGCTATCTTCTGTTGGCGAGGAGAAAAAATGCAAGAATGGAAAAACAAACTTATTATTAATGCCGACAAATTTGATTTTCCAATACACAAGCCATTCTACGAACTTACAAACAAACAAAAAGAACTTTTATGGACAGGAAATGAATATTTTTATGGACTTAATGATTTTTTTGCATCGTTAGAACAACAAAAATATAAAATTCAATACAGAGTAATGCTTTCGCGATATCGTGGAAAAACAATATGTCCGGAATGTAAAGGAAGCAGATTAAAAAAAGAAACTTCATATATTAAAGTTGCCGATAAAAACATTCAAGAGATAGTACAAATGCCTATTAATGAACTGCATGAATATATTTCAAATATTAATCTAAATAAATATGAAACGAAAGTAGTAAGTAGAATATTACTTGAAATACAAACCAGATTAAAATTTTTATTAAATGTAGGATTAGGCTATTTAACATTAAGCAGATTATCATCTACCCTTTCCGGAGGAGAATCGCAAAGAATAAATCTTGCTACATCTTTAGGAAGCAGTCTTGTGGGGTCGTTATATATATTAGACGAACCTAGTATTGGATTACATCCTCGTGATACTGCACGCCTGATAAAAGTACTGGAAGAATTAAAGAATCTCGGGAATACAGTTATTGTTGTTGAACACGATGAGGATATTATACGAGCAGCAGACGAAATTATCGATATTGGACCATTTGCCGGAAGGCTCGGTGGCGAGGTTGTTTTCCAAGGAAACCATTCAGAACTATTAAAAGATAAAAACAGTCTTACTACAAAATATTTAAACAAAATTGAAAAAAATCATATTCCAAGCCAAAGACGACAATGGAATAATTTTATTGAAATTGTTGGAGCCCGAGAAAATAATCTTAAAGGAATAAGTGTAAAATTTCCACTAAATATATTAACTGTTGTAACAGGTGTAAGTGGCTCGGGCAAATCGTCGCTTGTAAAAAATATTTTATTTCCGGCTTTAAGTAAAATTATTAATCAGGCAGGCGAACGAACAGGAAAATTCGACCAATTAAAAGGCGATATTAATAGTATTAAACGTATTGAATTTGTTGATCAAAACCCAATTGGTCGTTCTACGCGATCGAACCCGGCTACATATATAAAAGCCTACGACGAAATTAGAAAACTATTTGCTAACCAGAAACTTGCAAGAATAAACAATTATAAACCAGGATATTTTTCTTTTAATACCGAAGGAGGTCGATGCGAAGAATGTAAAGGCGAAGGTGTAATAAAAATAGAAATGCAATTTATGGCCGACGTTACACTTACTTGCGAAAATTGTAAAGGACATAGATTTAAGGAAGAAATTCTTGACATAAAATATTGTGGCAAAAACATTTACGATATATTAGAAATGACTGTCAATGAAGCCTTAGAATTTTTTAATAAAAATAATTCAGACAAAGACATTAACAATAAAATTATTGAAAAATTAAAGCCATTAGCTGATGTAGGTTTAGGCTATGTAAAACTTGGACAGTCATCCAGCACTCTTTCCGGAGGAGAAAGTCAAAGAGTTAAACTCGCATCATTCTTAAGCAAAGAACACAATAATAATCCTACAATGTTTATTTTTGACGAACCAACTACCGGATTGCATTTTCATGATATTAAACAACTATTAAATGCTTTTAACGCATTAATATCTCGGGGACATACAGTAATAATAATTGAACATAATATGGATATTATTAAATCGAGCGATTGGATTATTGATTTAGGTCCAGAAGGAGGAAAAAATGGTGGAAATATTGTGTTTGAAGGTACTCCCGAAAATATTATTCATGAAAAGAAATCATACACCGGGAAATATATTAAACCAAAACTAATTTAATTAACTATTCACTATTGACTGTTTTGTTGATATATAATTTACATTTTCACGGTAAGTATAAAAATAATAGTCGATTACGGTGCTCAAAACTTTCAATTTACGACAAAGTTAAAGCAAAATATAATTTTTGAATTTACTACTATTTCGGCTATTATTTTTACACGTTATTGTGGTTTCATTAATTATCTTATTTGTCTAATTCACGATTAATTTTATCATTATATTTTTCACCCAGAACAAATTCTTTTACTAAACTATCAGTAATAAAATCTTTATCGTGATGTCCCAAATATATCTCTGCTATCATATTTTTCTCACTTAAAACATAATCAATAGATGGCAAAAACGGTTTTACATCAAGTATTGGAGTATTGTCAAAAATATCAATTCCACTTACATAAATCTTATTTTTTATTATTGTGTCAATTTTTATTAACGATAAACCTATTGGATTTGGTCGACGTGGTGAACGTGTTGCAAATAAACCGTATCTATGATCGCTTTCAGGTGGGGTTATAATACTTTCCCAATCTTTTGCTTCGTGCAAATGAGTTATTACCCAAATGTATTCAAACTCATCAAGAGAACTTAAACTTTTGGTATAAATAGTATCTAAGGTAATTACTCCTTTAGTTTCAGGTTTTAAAATTCCTTGCCGGGGAGCACCTGTTTCGAGCATATATTCAGATGAGAAAAAACCTATTGGCTTATATTCAATAGAATTTTCTTTATTAATACAACTACTAAAAAATATAATTATCAGTAATAAATAAATGTATTTTTTTTTCATTATTTTAAAGTCTTCTATTTAACAAAAAATATTTTTCTTTCTGTTGAAATTTTCTTCTAATGCTCCCCAACTACTTGTTATCATCAATTATACATTATACTAAAATATTTACTAGTTTAGTATTCAAATTAAAAAACCTGAGATAATAATCTCAGGTTTCAAATATCATTATACTAAGATACTATTCTTCGGTATTTTCTTTTATTCCAAACATTATAGCAACACATCCGCTAACAAGTTCTTCATTTTCATTTTCGGTATTCTTTACTCTTAAAGATACTATTAATTGTTGGCTCGATTCAAGCTTAAAATCCCATATCTTAGAGTTATTTTTATTTCTATTATCGTATAAAACATTTCTTTTAACATCTAATACTTGAAATTCTATACCCGGCAACGATTCTGAACTACATATATATATTCTATAATTTTGTCCGGCATAAAAAGTTTTATATAATTCTGCATCTTCGCCTTCTGTTAATATAGCAGCATTATAATTTCCATCATGAATATATGGTGCTAACTCTAATTTACATATTTTTTTTGCAAAACTTTTACATTGGGCTTGATTTGTAACCGGAATCAAAGCAAATACTGCAATTATTATTAGTAGTTGGTATACCTTTTTCATAATTAATGATATTTTTATAATGTATAATTTGTTCGTATTACCTTAATTTTTTCTTTTAACTGTTTATAAGTTTTAGTACTCATAGTAACATCTGTTTGCGATTTTAATGTAGTAACATTCGTTTCGACATCAGTTACAGGTTCTATTTTTGATGAAGAAATTTCAATTTTATCAAATATTTTCTTTAATTCATTAATATTAACTATGACATCAGCTACATCTTGATTTTCTTCGTTTTCGTAAAGCAATTTCATAACAGTTTCAAGAGTTAATTTTTGATCTACAATACGATTTACTAATTCATTATTTTCAATATTTACATTTTCATCAAGTAAATTTGTTGCAATATATAAACCTTCTACCCATCCTCCAACAAGAACAAGTGATGATAATGCTTGTCTATCATTTTCTTCGAAAAAAGAGCTGGTATTAAGAATCGTTTCTGAAATAATATCCATAATTACATCTCGGTTATTTATATTTGCTTCAAGACGTTCTACAATTGATTCATCTATTGAATTAAGAATTCCTAAACCATCGGCCATTTTCTTCGAAGCATTCATGTAGTTTATTGTAGTCTGAGTCTGATCGAATAAACTGGCATAACTAAGATCTGTAGTATAAATCCCTAAATTTACAGCCATCTGTTTATTAGTTATATATTTCGATGCATTATCGATAGAATTTAACAATTCAGAGTTATATTCCGCTCCTGCTTGCTTCAAAATCATTGCTGTTTCCAAAGGAGATGGTAAAGCATAAAAAACAGCTCTAACCGCTTTTACGTCCTTAATTATTTGTTCGTTCAATTCTAAAGAATCTACAATAACAACATCTTCAGATTGTTGTTCACTTTTCTTATCTGAACTACAGCTTGCAATAAATAATAATGCAACTACAATTACAAAAAATTGTGTAGGTTTAAAACGAAATAAATTCATATTCATAATTAGCTATAATTTAATGATACCAATTAATATCTATTTTTTAGTAAAAATAATGTTTTTTTTCGAAAATCAAAACATTTACATATCAATACATTAATTAATGATGTTATTAATTAGGAACCAATATACTAATTTATCTATTTAATAACTAATATTTTGCAATTTTTATATAATTTTGTTCATTCAGAATTACTCATTTTTTTTAAATTTTGTAAGAAACGGATAGACTTACAAGCAATTAATTGTATAAACATTATAAAATTCTATGGAAAATAAAGAAATAATAAAAATTCTAAAGTCAAACGATAATACACTTATAATCGATACTTTAAAAAATTTAAAGAAAACAGGAAACAAAAATCTAATTCCTGAAATTTATAATCTTTTAATATCTTCAGATGATACAAAAATTCGAAATGAAATTATAAATATTTTTAATAATCTAAAGGATCAAGCATCTGTCCCCTTTTTACTTTCTGCAATACAAAATTGTACAGATTCTAAGATTCTGAATATTTTAGTTTCTTCGTGTTGGAATAATGGCTTAAATTATTCTGAATATTACGATGTTTTTATTGAATTAATTATTAAAAGAGATTTTGAATTAGCCTTTGAAGCCCATACTGTTATTGAGAATCAGAGCAGAAAATTAAACACTGAAATAATTGACAGTTATATTACTCAATTAAAAGCACATATTAAAGAATCCGACAGTCAGAAAACTGTAATAATTAACGAAACAATTAATACATTACTTAACCAGAAAGAAGATTAATATTTTTTCGTAAAAAACGAGGCTGTCCAAAAAAGTTAGATTATTGTCATTCTGAACAAAGTTGAAGAACCGAGTGAAACAAGCTCAACGAAGTTAATCTATCAGTTTAAAAATGAGATGTTTCGACAAGCTCAACATGACATAAACAACTTGAAACTTTACTTTTTGGACACCTCATCATTTTAAATAATCTATTTTATAAATTACTTGTTTTTATATTCTCTTTGTCCAAATAAAAGGCTTCCGATTCTAACCATAGTAGAGCCTTCGTCAACAGCTAATTTATAATCGTTTGACATTCCCATTGATTTCTCGCAAAATTCGGAATTCTCTGAGAAATATTTCTCCTTTAAAGTATTAAAAATATTATTTAGTTCTTTAAATTCAGAACGCACAAGGTCTTCATTATCGCTAAAAGTAGCCATTCCCATAACTCCAATTATTTGAATATTTTTCATTTGTGAATATTCTTCCGATTCAAGTATTTCAACAGCTTCGTCGATATTTAATCCAAATTTTGTTGCTTCTTTTGCAATATGAAATTGTAGCAAACAATTAATTACTCTATTATTTTTTTTTCCTTCATTATTAATTGTTTTTAACAATTTAAATTTATCAACGCCATGTATTAAAGAAACAAATGGGGCAATAAATTTAACTTTATTCGATTGTAAATGACCTATCATATGCCATTCAATATCTTTGGGTAATAATTCGAATTTATTGGCAAGTTCCTGTACTTTATTTTCTCCAAATATTCTATATCCGATATTATAAGCATCCCAAATATCTTCAATAGGTTTTGTTTTCGAAACTGCAACTAATTTAACATTCTTAGGAATTTCGTTTTTTAGGAAATTCCTTATATTTTCTGATACTTTCATGCTTAATTATTTTTTTTAATTATAAATTATAACTTTAGTAAGAAAGTTAAAAACCTCGGTTTCGCCGAGGTTCTTATATATAATTATAAATTATTACTAATCTAATTTATGAATAACTAATCCACTTCTAAGTTTTGGTTCAAACCAAGTGGTTTTAGGAGGCATAATATTTCCTGTATCAGCAATATTTATTAATTGTTGCATCGAAACAGGATATAAAGCAAATGCAACTTTCATATCTCCGTTATCAACTCTTTTCTTTAATTCGCCTAATCCTCGAATACCTCCAATAAAATCGATATTTTGAGAAGTTCTTAAATCTTTAATATCGAAAATAGGATCTAAAACTTGGTTTGAAAGTATTGTAACATCTAATACTCCAATTGGGTCGTTATTATCGCAAATACCTTCTTTAGCATTTAACTTATACCATTTTCCTTCAAGATACATGCTAAATTCGTGTAGATTTTCCGGTTTATAAATATCTTCCCCTACACATTCTACATCAAATGATTCTTCAAGTTTTGCGATTAATTCTTCAGCAGTATTTCCATTTAAATCTTTAATAACTCTATTATAATCGATTATATTTAATTGATTATCGGGAAAATGAACAGCCATAAAGAAGTTATATTCTTCGTTACCGGTATGATTTGGATTATTCTTTTTCTTTTCTAATCCTATTCGAGCCGCAGCGGCAGTTCTGTGATGGCCATCGGCAACATATGTATTTTTAACTTTATTGGCAAAAAGCTCTTCTATTGCTTTATTAGTAATAGTGTCGTTAACAGTCCAAAAATGATGACCAAAACCATCTTCTGCAGTAAAGTCGTAATCCGGGTCTTGTTTTGCAACAATATTATTAACTATATCGTCAATTTCTTGTACTGCTTTATACGAAAAGAATACAGGTTCTATATTTGCATTTGTATATCGAGTAAGCATCATTCTATCTTCTTCTTTATCCGGGCGAGTTAATTCATGTTTTTTAATAATACCTTTGTTATAATCTTCGCAAGCTGCAGCTCCAACAATACCATATTGGGTACGACCATTCATTGTTTGAGCATAGATGTAAAATTTTGCTTCATCATCTTGAATCAACCATTTTTCATCTTGCATCTTCGTAAAATTATCAGCTGCTTTATTATATACAGTCTCAGAATGAATATCCTCACCAGCTTCACAATCGATTTCAGCACGTGTTACATGAAGTAATGAACATGCTTTTCCTTCGGCCATTTTTGCAGCTTCTATACTATTCATAACATCATAAGGCAAACAAGCAACATCGTTTGCTATATTTTTCTTCGGGCGTAATCCTTTAAATGGTTTTACAATTGCCATATTATTAATTATTTACTATTGGTTATTAATTATTTAATTTACTTTAAATGTTGTATCGCCTTTCTCTAAGAAATTTACTATTTGCTTTGCACAAGCAATTCCTGCATTTATATTAGCTTCGGCTGTTTGTGCACCCATTTTTTTAGGAGTAAAATAGTATCTTCCTTCATATTTTTCTGCAAATACACTAGAACATACAGGAGCTATATCCGAGATATAAGAGAAGTCTTTTCTATCTTCCATTAATTTTAATAATTCATCTTCGTTAATTACTTCTTTACGTGCAGTATTTACCAAAGTTGCTCCTTCGGGCATAATAGAAAGTAAATTGTAATTTATAGAATTATTAGTTTTTTCGTTTGCTGGAATATGTAAAGAAATATATTGACAAGTTTTATAAAGCTCTTCAACTGTTTCTACTACATTAACTCCGTCGGCTTCAATTTTATTTTTATCGACAAATGGGTCGAAAGCATATACTTCCATGCCAAAACCTTTAGCTATATTAGCTACATAACGTCCAACGTTACCATAAGCATGTATTCCGATTTTCTTATCTTTTAATTCAGTTCCAGCTTTTCCGTTATAATGACCACGAGCCTGATAAACCATCATTCCAATAGCTAATTCTGCAACAGCATTTGAATTTTGACCAGGAGTATTCATTACAACAAGCTTGTTATTTGTTGCTGCTTCTAAATCAATATTATCATATCCTGCACCACCTCTAACAACTATTTTAAGATTTTTAGCAGCATTAATTACCTCAGGAGTAATTTTATCGCTTCTAACAATCAAAGCGTCAACATCTTCAACAGCTTTAATCAAGTCAGATTTATCTTGATATTTCTCAAGAAGAATAAGTTCGTAGTTTGCCTTATCTAGTATTTCTTTTATTTCTTCAATTGCTTTTGGAGCAAATGGTTTTTCGGTTGCAACAAGTACTTTTGCCATAATAATAATATTTTAAAAAAGGTAATTAATAATTTTCATTATCAATTACCTTCGAATTATACATCAATAAATTATGCTTTTAAGCTCTCAAATTCTTTCATAACGTCAACTAATGCTTGAACACTTTCTTTTGGTAATGCATTATATGTTGATGCTCTAAAACCTCCAACAGAACGATGACCTTTAATTCCAATCATTCCTCTTTCTGTAGCAAACTCAAAAAATTCTTTCTCTAATTCTTTATATTTCTCATTCATTACAAAACAGATATTCATTATCGATCTGTCGTCGGGATTTTTAATTGTTGGAATAAATAATTTATTTCTATCAATTTCATCATATAATATTGATGCTTTATCAACATTTATTTTATTCATAGCTTCAACTCCACCATTTGCTTTCAACCATTTTAATGTCTGAAGTGCAGCAAAAACAGGCACTACAGGAGGTGTATTAAACATTGAATCTTTTTTAATATGAGTTGAATAATCAAGCATTGTAGGAATATCTTTTTCAACCTTACCTAATAGTTCTTCTTTTACAATTACAAAAGTAACACCTGCAGGAGCAAGATTTTTCTGAGCTCCACCATAAATAAGAGCATATTTCGAAACATCAACCGGACGACTAAATATATCTGAAGACATATCGGCAATTAATGGAATATCGATATCGAAATCTTCTTTTATCTCGGTTCCATAAATAGTATTATTTGTTGTAATATGAAAATAATCAGCATCAGCTGGTATTTTATAATCTCTAGGGATATAATTAAATGTTGTTTCTTCTGAAGATGCAACAACATCAATTTCTCCAAATTTCTTAGCTTCTTTAATAGCTTTTGTAGCCCAAGCTCCGGTATTTAAATAAGCAGCTTTTTTATTAAAAAAGTTAAATGGCACCATAGCAAACTGAGTGCTTGCACCTCCACCAAGAAAAAGAACTTCATAACCCTCAGGGATATTTAATAATTCTTTAAACAATTGTTGTGCTTCTTCCATTACAGCAACAAATTGCTTACTTCTATGAGAGACTTCCATTAAAGACAATCCCATATTATCGAAATTCAAAATTGCTTCAGCTGTATTTTTTATTGTAGATTCTGGTAATATCGATGGTCCAGCGTAAAAATTATGTTTTTTCATAATGTATATTTTTTATTCTTTTAGTAATGAAATATAGTTGCAAATTTATTTTAATTTCTTTAAAAAAAATATGATTTCCAACATCTTTATTAGAAATAAAAATCAATTTATAAAATTACGAATTAAATTATTGTATTGAAAATTATTCTCTATTCTGTACAAAAAATAATTTACATTAGATAACAATACAAATTATCTATCCTTATATATTACTCTATTTCTTAGATATATCTATTAAATAACCGTTTTCTAATACCGGTATTACTTTCGACAAATCTATATTATGGCAATATTCTATAACATCATCGAGACCGAGTTTTCGAAGGCGTTCTCTTTGGGCTACTTTTTGAATATATCCCATAAGGTTAGGTTTTGATAATTTCCATAAATCGATTGATGCTTTTGCGGAATCGCATATTGTAGAAAATTTATTGCTTACAGTCAATTTTTCTATTAAAGCACCTGCAAAAACACTATCTTCCAAACAAAATTTCCCTTTCCAACCGGCACAAAGGATTAATATATCTTCGTTTTTCGAGATAATATATTCACTAATTGCCGATAAATTAATAAACGATGCTATAATAACTTCTTTTGCATTTTTCCCTATGTTTATAGCATTTGTCCCATTAGTTGTACTATATACAAGCTCTTTATTTTCAACAATATCTTTTGTAAAATAAAATGGGGAATTTCCAAAATCGGCGAAATCTAATTTCTTTCCATCACGTTCTGCAACTATAATGCTTCCATTGTCTTTATGTTTTCGTGCATCATCAATTGTTTTTACCGGAATTACTTTTTTTACATTGTTATGGAACATTGTACATATTACAGATGTTGCACGTAATATATCAACAACAACAACAATACGATTTTCACTATCGTGTAATGGGTATAATTGGGGAGAAAAACAAACTTCTATATTATTCATAATTTTATTATTTCTGGAATTAATATTCAGATGCGAAAATATAAAAAAGAGATTGATTATAATCAAAAAAGAGATTACAAATATGTAATCTCTTTTTTTGTATTTCTATTTGCTTTATTTTTCTATATGAAATGGAGGGCGAGCAATTACTGCTTTAACATTTTTATTTCGGATTTGAATAAATATTTCGCTACCTACTTTCCAGAATCCTTTTTTCACATATGCCATTCCAATACCTTTTTTAATTATTGGGGACATTGTTCCTGAAGTTACTTCTCCAATTTCGTTACCTTCGGCATCAACTACTTTATAATGTTGACGAGGAATACCTCTTTCTTGTAAAACAAAACCTTTAAGTCTTTGAGCTACTCCTTCATTTTTCTGTTTTTCCCATTCGGGTCTATTAATAAAGTTGTTACCTTCAACAAATTTAGTTATCCAACCTAAACCGGCTTCAATAGAAGATGTTTCATCGTTCATATCGTTTCCATAAAGATTGAAACCTGCTTCTAATCTAAGTGTATCTCTTGCACCTAATCCTATTGGTTTAATTCCGAATTCTTCACCTGCTTCAAATACAGCATTCCATAACTTATCGGCATCTTTATTATCAACATATATTTCACATCCTCCCGAACCGGTATATCCTGTTGTCGAGAATAATATATTTTTCATTCCGGCAAATTCAATTTCTTTGAAAGTATAATACTCCATATCTTCAACATTCGAATCGGTAAGTTTTTGCATAGCTTTTAATGCTAAAGGACCTTGAATAGCTAATTGAGCTGTTTCGTTTGATGCATTTCTTATATATTTCTCAACATCAACTCCAAATTCGGTAGCATTTTTCACTACCCAATTCCAATCTTTCTCGATATTTGCAGCATTAACAACTAACAAGTATTTTTCTTTATTAAATTGATATACAAGCAAATCGTCAACAATTCCTTCTTTTCCATTAGGGAAACAAGAATATTGTACTTTTCCATCGAATAAATCAGCAACATTATTTGATGTTAATTTCTGCACTAAATCAAAAGCTTTTGGACCTTCAACCCAGAATTCTCCCATATGCGATACATCAAATACTCCTAATTTTTCGCGAACAGCAAGATGTTCATCTGTAATTCCACTATATTCTATTGGCATATTATATCCAACAAAAGGCACCATTTTAGCACCTAATTTTTCATGAAATTTTGTAAAAGCTGTATTTTTCATTTTTATAATATTTTTAATCAATTAAAAAAGCAAAATTAATAATTTCTAATATAATATTTTAACATAATTAAAATATGTTTTAAAAATATATTAATAACCTGAGTTAATATGTAACAAAAAAGCGGTCGTTTATCCCGACCGCTTTTCTATTATTATTTGCTTATTACTACAAACTCAACTCTTCGATTTTTGCTTCGTCCTTCTTTTGTGCTATTATCGGCAATTGGCTTTTTAAATCCATAACCTTTATATTCTAGACGGCTACGTTTTATGCCATTAGCAACAATATATTCGACAACACTCTTGGCTCGTGATTCTGATAATTTTTTATTAGCATTAAACGATCCAACATTATCTGTATGTCCCGATATTTCGAGGCGTATAGAAGGGTTGTTTTTTAACATATTAACAACTCTCTCAATTTCTTGATAAGATTCTGTTTTTAATGATGAACTATTTGTTTCGAAGAAGATATTTTTTAATATCATTTTCGATCCTACTTCTACTTTATCGAGTTTAAAGTTAACAGTAATATTCCCATCAACAACAGGCAGTTCTGTTGCATAAACCATTTTTACAAAAAACAAATAATTTTTTGCTGTTATCTCAACGCCGTAATCTTTTTTCTTCTGAAGTTTCACTTTATATTTTCCGTCGGCTCCGGAAATTGCGGTTGCAATTACCCTACTCTCATCAGTATCGATTATTTCGATTTTTGCTGACAATGAATCTTTAGACTTTGAATCGGTAATAGTTCCAACTAAATATATTGCAGTATCGACTTTAATAGATTTTGGCGAATGATAAAACATATCTGACACAGGCTCGTTATACCAAGCTAGTAAATTATTGTTTTTCGATAATTTCAGTTCTTTTTCTTCGCCAAGGAATATTATACGATATATGTCTTTTCCTCCAAAGCCATTTTCTCGTATTGATGATATATATGCTTGTTTTTCTTCTTTTGCTTTCCTATAAAAAACATCATCGCTAGGAGTATTTATTGGATAACCAATATTTATTGGCTCTAACCATATTCCTGCTTCGTTTTTTTGAGCAACAAAAATATCATAGCCTCCCATAGAATTATGTCCTTTAGAACTGAAATATAATTTATCTCCTTCTTTGTTTAAAAATACTCCTTCTTCGTCGTAAGGTGTATTTATAGTAATTCCTAAATTTATCGGGTTCCCCCATCTTCCATCGTTATCTTTTTTCGAATAAAAAATATCTTTTCCTCCAATTAATCCTTCTTCACGATTAGAGATAAAATACATTTCATTTTCGTCATCACTAAAACATATAGACGTTTCTTTATAGTTTGATCGAATTTTTGATGGCATTTTTTTTAGTCTATGCCACTTACCATTTTTATATGTACTAACAAGTATTTCTCCTCCACTTTGTTCTCCATTATATACATATACTTTTGTACCATCATTAGAGAAAGCCAAAATTGCTTGATTATTCTTAATATTTAATTTTTTACTTATCGGTTTTGCCCAACCCCATAGTTCACCTGAGGCTTTTGCTACATAAGTCTCTTCGTAAAATTTATAATCGTTTTCAAATATTTTTTTGTTTTTTTCTGATTTCCTACGCGAAGTAAAATATAATGAATCTCCATTAGGTTGCAAAACTGCATTATAATCGTCGAAAGAAGAATTTATCCTTTCTCCTAAATTATCGATAATAACTCTTAGAGGATTTTCAACTAATTTTTTACCATATTTACATTCCTTAATATACTTATTAATATCAACCGGAATATTTTCTAACTCTTTTACCGAAAATTTATTATAATAAGCTTTGTATTTATCAATAGCTCTATCGAACTGAAGATTAAGATGGTAGGCTCTGGCAAGCATCAATAATACATCATCGCTAACTCTAAAATCGCCGGTATATGCTTTTTCTAAATATTCGGTTGCTTTATAAAATTCGTTTGTTGCCAAATAGCAAACTCCTATTTTATAATTTAACGAAGGACTAGAATCGTTATATTTATATGCTTTTAAATAATAGTTTAAAGCTATGGGATAAGTCCCTAATCCTTTTTTAAAATATTTATCTCCTACTTTAATACTTTTCCAGGCTTCTTTAAAGCCTTGGGTTCGTACTTTTATTTTAAATTCCGATTTATTAACTTTAATATTTTCTTGAGCATTAGAAAAAGAAAAAGTACTAAAGGTATAAACAACAATTAATAATATTATTCTAAATATTTTCATTCTATTAATTTTATTATGATATCGATAATAATTAAAAGTCTCTTTCTATTTGCATTCTGACATATATTTTTCTGCTTCCTTTACACCTAATTCTTTGGCTTTATTCCAATCAGAACAAGCCTCTCTAAATTTCCCAAGATATTCTTTTGCAAAGCCACGATTTAAATATGCATCTCCGAAAGTTTCGTCTAATTTTATAGCCTTTGTAAAAACGTTTACTGCACCCAAGTAATTTTTCATTTTAATTTTTGTAGCGCCTAAATTGTTATATCCCGGGGCAAAATTCTTATTTATTTCAATAACTTTATTAAAATCTGCTAAAGCCTTATCGTATTCAGTCATATGAAAATAGGCATTACCTCGATTATTAAGGGCCACAAAATACTTTTCGTTTAATTTTGCAGCTTTTGTAAAATCGTTAATAGCACTGGCGTAATCGCCGGTTTTTATTCTAGTACTTCCTAAGTTATCGTAAACAAAATACAAATTTTCATTATATTTAAGTGCCTGTTCATAATCGTGAATAGCACCATGAAAATCGCCTAATTTTTGTTTAGCACTACCTCGCTCGTTATAGGCATAAGCATAATTAAATTTCTTATCTATTGCCAATGTAAAATCAATAACAGCACTACTATAATCGTTTAATTTAAAATTTATTAATCCTCTATAATAGTATATCTCCGCTTCGACATAACCTTTTTGAACGGCACGTGTAAAATCTTCTAATGCTGGTTTAAACTCGTTATTCAAAAATTTAATATATCCTCGAATATAAAAAGCTTCAGCTAAGTCACTATTTAATTCTATAGCAGTATTAATTATTAATAAAGCCTTTTCTATTTCGTTATCTTTAAGAAATAACTTTGATTTTTCGAGATATGGCAAATCAAATTTTCTATTAAGAGATATTGCTTCATTAAATTTATTAATTGCATTAACACTCTGATTTGCTTCGATTAACTTTACACCATCGTTATAAGCAACCTTTGCTAATTCCTTATTCCTTTTTAAACTATTCTCTGTTTGTGCAATAACAACATTTATAGCACATAACAGAATAGAAAAAACAAATATTTTCTTCATATTTTTTAAAATATTAATTACTATTTATAATATTTATAATAAACAAATCTATTCAAATCAGTTGTAAATATAAAAAATTGAAACATAACAAGAAAGAATATTCTATTATTCTAAAAATGTTTTTTTAATATTTTATGACTTTACGTTATTTTGTTATAACTTTATACATATAATATCATAATAAAGATATATGAATAATAGTATTATAAATTTAAGTTATTTTTATCAAATAGGAAATAACAATTCAGAATTCTTATTCGATATGATTAAAATACTAATTAATCAGCTTCCTGAATATCAAGAACTCATGTTAAAATACTACGATGAAAAAGAATGGCAAAAACTTGGAGGAATAGCACATAAATCAAAATCGTCTATTTCTATGCTTGGCATGGAGAGTTTAGTAAAAGAATTAAAAAAAATTGAGTTAGATGCAAAAGATGAAAAAAATATTGAATATTTTCCCCAAATTATTTCTAAATTTGTAAAAGAAAGTAATTTGGCAATTTCTGAATTAAATGAATTCTTAGCGAAAAATAATAAATAGTAACTTAAAGCCCCAAAACATGTTAAATCACGAACAAAAAAATGGCATTGACATTTTATCTTTTAAAGACTTAAACAAATTAAATATTTTAATTGCTCAGTCGTTAAAAGAAGAAGTCGCTCAATTCCTTTCAAAGCCAAACACAAAACTCATCCTTGACATGAACGGTATTGAATATGTCGATAGTTCGGGATTTGGTGCATTATTATCGATACTTAGAAATGCAAAAAATAATGATGGAGGATTTAAAATTAGTAATATTTCTGATGATGTTTTAGAATTAGTAAAATTACTTCAACTTCATAATGTTTTTGACATTTACAAATCGACCGAAGAAGCTATTATAGGTTTTTCTGAATAAAATTATATTTTTTGCTATAATCTAAGGGTTCACAAATATTTATTTGCGAACTCTTTTTATATCATATAGTTAATAAGCAAGAAAAATAACATACTTTTATGCTTATTTACTTACTTTTATAATTATACAAATAATTACATAAGAATTATCTTTATACATAAAATATTGAATCGATATTATTGTATTACAATGCAATAAAAACATATTACTATTGTTATTAATTCTATATATGAAGAAACTAAATATTTTTATCTTAATAATTTTATTACAAATCTTAACTTCTTGTTTTTCCTTAAATCGATTAGATTATCGTAAAGGGATGAACACAAATGTTTGTAAAGATTTACATGGAGATGTTTTATTATATTGCATTTTTGTTGATAATAAAAATACAGCACCTTGGACAGAATTTGATATTCAAACAACTTTAGATTCAATAAACATAGCTATTAATTGGTTACACAATCAAGCCAAATTAAATAATATTAATTTGAATATAATTAGCGATTATTACATAGGTGATGAATATACTACAATAAAAAAGAATTTACCTCAAACCTCGGTTCAACTAGCAGCAACTGAACCAAACTTACATAAAGGGATACTTAGTTTAAACAAATGGTCGGATTATATTGCTCGCAAAACAGGTGATTCATTTCAACCACCGACAAAAGATGGGATACCACAAATAAAAAAGCCAAAAAACAAAGAACGTTTAATAGCATTTTTAAGAGATGAATATAATGTTGAAAGTGTTGCATTACTTTTTTTAGTTAACAATTATTATAAAAATGACATTTCTATTCCGGTTAATACAATGAGCACAAAAGACGTAGAATATGCAATTGTCAGCTATAAGTATCCATCGGAAATTGCTCACAACTTTTTACATTTATATGGTGCTGCCGATTTATATAAAACAATATATAAGAAAAACGAAAAAAACATAAATTTTGCTGCAAAAGAATTTCCAAATGAGATAATGCTTGATCCATATGCAAAAAAAATTAATAATTGCGAAATAAATATCTTTACCAAATATTTAATAGGATGGACAGATACTCTTCCTACAAAATACACAAAACTCTTTTACGATAATAGGATATTAACAAAGTGATTTCGATGAGACATTCAATCAATCGTTATTTATTAAGAATGAAAATAATAAATAAAATCAATGAATTTTATTATATCCAAATATCCTTAAATAAAGAAAAATGCATAATAAAATTTTCGCTCGATAAAGCTATTTTATGTTTTAATGACAATAATAACTTAAGCAAGTTATTAAAAGCAAAAGAAATTCAAGTTCGAAAAATACTTAGCACAAAACGTAAAGACACCTTTTTTATTGGATTTAAACTTAATTTTGTTCTTCACGACGAAATTCAAGATAATAAAATTATTACTAAAGATTTTATTACAATACTTGACAGACGAAACAAAATAGAAAAGATATACAAAATATCAAAATCGGATAATAATATTACAGAGTTATTTACCGATGGTTCGTATCTAGAGCACGAAAATAAAGGAGCTTATGCTATATACATAAAATATATAACAGGAGAAACTAAATTATACACATATAAAACTAAAGCAATAGGCAATAATTTAATCGAACTTCAAGCAGTAATTCGAGGCATTAAAATACTTCGAAAAGAAAAAGAAATTAGGGTCGTAACCGATAGTAGATATGTAATAAAAGGAGCAACAGAGTGGATTCAGAACTGGAAAATAAACAATTGGCGAACAGCAAATGGAGAGAGAGTAAAGAATATTCGCTATTGGAAAAAAATCGACAGATTAGCAAAAAACAAATACTTAGAATTTGAATGGGTAAAAGCTCATGCAAATCATTTAGAAAATACTATTTGTGATAAATATGCAAAAGAAACAGCTAAAAAATAATATTGAATGACAAAAATACCTTGGAAACCCGGCACATTAATTTATCCATTACCTGCAGTTATGGTAAGTTGTGGAATTACTGAAAAAGAATATAATATTATTACTATTGCATGGACAGGAACAATATGCACTAATCCTCCTATGTGTTATATTTCTGTTAGAAAAGAAAGACACTCATATAATATTATAAAAAAAAATATGGAATTTGTTATTAATCTTACTACAAAAGAATTAGCCCATGCAACCGACTGGTGTGGTGTTCGTTCCGGAAGAGATTATAATAAATTTAAGGAGATGAAGCTTACTCCTGAAACCGGACAAATTGTAAAAACCCCATTGATAAAAGAATCGCCATTAAATATCGAATGTAAAGTAAAAGATATTATAGCACTCGGCTCTCACGATATGTTTTTAGCCGAAGTTGTTGCTGTTAATGCCGATGAGAAATTCTACGAAAAAGAAAATTCTAAATTTCACTTCAATCATACCGAACCAATTTGTTATAGTCACGGCAAATACTATACTATTGGCAATAAAATTGGGAAATTCGGATATTCTGTTCTTAAAAAGAACAGAAAAAAGAAACAATAAGTTTATTAAAATTATTGTTACCAAATATTAATTCAAAAAAATCTTAATACATTATATTTGCCCGAATTATTAATTAAACAGATTATCATGAAATTCAAATTTATAATAATTATTGCTATTTCTTTCTTATTGTCGACATCGGTTTCTGCACAACCGGGAAATAGAGAATTGTCGAACGGCATAGGTTTGCGAGGCGGAATATTTAACGGATTAACTTTTAAACATTTTATTGATAAAGAAAATGCTTTAGAAGGCATTGTTACATCAAGATGGGAAGGAATTGGTTTTACCGGACTATATGAAATTCATAATACGGCTTTCGATACAGAGAATTTATTCTGGTATTATGGTGGTGGCGCTCATATTGGCTTCTGGAATGGCGATAATTCTAATATTTTTGATGAAAATAGATATTATACTTTAGTTGGACTTGATGGAATTATTGGTATAGAATATTATTTTAAAGAAGTACCTATTAATATAAGTGTAGATTGGAAACCCTGCTTTAATTTTATCGGAGTCTTAGGATTTTGGGGCGATGGTGGAGCAATATCTGTACGATACATATTTTAAATAATTGTTCTTCATATTAAATACAAAAACACAAGTCGAAATTTTGACTTGCGTTTTTGTATAATTATATCTAAAATTTATAAGACTTTATTTCGCCATCTTCCACTTTTTAAATATACTATAGAAAATAGGGCTATTAATCCTCCATAAATAAATTCTACCGACCAAACAACTGAAATACTAAATTTAAAAACATTAGTAAATAAATAAGTTATTAGAATATAAGTTAACATAACTACTATTTCAATAATAAATGATGTTTTTGTATTCCCGGTACCCGAAACTCCACTAAATAATATAAACCCAATTGCAATAAAAAAAGAAGTACAACTGATAACATATAAAGTAGGTATAGACTCGTTTATCAAACTTATATTATTTGTATAAACAGATAATACTTTCTCTGGAAATATTATATTAATTAGCACAAGAACAAATACTCCCGAAACACACATTTTAACAATTTTAATAACAATCGGAATAACTTGTTGCTTTTGATTCTTTCCAATAACAAAACTCACTAAAGTATTTGTAGCCGAAGAGAATCCCATTATAGGAATCAACATTACTACATAAATACTTCGAATAATATTTGAAATAGCTAAAGGACGTTCTCCCATTTTCTCGACAAAAAGGAAAAAGAAAAACCAACCTAAGAAAGAAACAAAATTTTGCATCATCATAGGAAATGACACATCGGCAACACGCTTTAAAATAGAAAAATCAAATTTTCTAAATTTTAATATTTTGAAAGCCGAAACATTAATTATTTTAGAAGTATATACAAAAAAGAAAATACAAACAGAAATTTCTGCAATAACAGAAGCTATAGCAGCTCCTTCTATGCCTAATTTTGGAAAACCGAAATTCCCAAATATTAAAGAATAATCGAAAAATACATTTACTAATGCCATTACAATAGTAGTAATAGTAATAATTTTTGTTTGTCCTACTCCGATAAAGAAAGCTCGAAAACCAAAATTAACAAATGCAAAAAGCAATCCGAAAATTCTATAATTCAAAAAAGCAATACTTGCAAGTCTAATATCGTTTGATTCAATTATACTCCCAAAAAGAGAATTAAGCGATATTCTTACGCTAAAAACCATAATAATTGCAAGAAAAAATAAAAAATATAATGAATGGTCGATAACAGAGCCAATTTCTTGATATTTTTGTTCTCCAAACCTACGAGCTACAATTATCTGAGATCCAACACTAAATCCAAACCCCAACATTATTAAGGTTAAATAAAAAACACCTCCAATAGCCGATGCTCCAAGTTCAATCTCTCCTACTCGACCTAAAAATGCTGTATCGGTAACATTTATAATATTTTGAACAATACTACCCAAAATAATAGGATAAGCAATGCTCCAAATTTTTTTATACGATACAATTTCTTGCATTAAAAATTATATTTATTAAACAATTTTTCAACTTTTATTAATACTTATATAAGACTCGATATATTGGCAAAATTATAATTTTCTATTAATAACTTGCTCGAAATACAATTAAAAAACTCGCATAATTATAAACCATGCGAGCTCTATATATTTCATAAATTCTAAGTTACTTACTATAAAAAATCATCGAAATACTGAGTAACTTTTCTCATAAGATGAACACGATTAATTCCTCTAACATTATGTTCGTGACGAGGATATACAAAATAATCGAGTAAGATATCTTGTTTTACACATTCGCGTACAAAAGACAGACTATTTTGCCAAACAACAGTGTTATCAATTGCTCCATGAATAATTAACAATTTACCTTTCAAATTAGATACATAATTTTTCAGATTATTTTCTTTATATCCTTCCGGATTTTCTTGAGGAGTATCCATATATCTTTCGCCATACATTATCTCATAATATTTCCAATCGATAACAGGCCCACCGGCAACTCCAACTTTAAATACATCAGATTTTTTTAACATTAGTGATGTAGTTAAAAACCCGCCAAAACTCCAACCATGCACACCAATTCTTTCAGAATCGACATATTCAAGACTTTTTAGCAATTCTACACCTTTCATCTGATCGGCAATTTCATTTACTCCCAATTGTCGATGAATAACATTTTCGAACTCTAGCCCTCTATTTGCAGAACCTCTATTATCAACTGTTAACATAACATATCCTTTTTGTGCCATATAGTATTGCCACATTCTTGCACCACCTAACCACTCGTTATTTATTAACTGAGCATGAGGGCCTCCATACACATATATAATAGCCGGATATTTCTTATTTGGGTCAAAATCTACAGGTTTAATTAATCGATAATACAAATCGGTAATACCATCAGCTGCTTTAATAGTAGAGATAGACATTTCTCCCAATTTATAATCTTTTAACGGATTTTCAGAAGTAAGCACATTATTCTTTATCGTACCTTTTACCGAAACGATATCTATTTTTCTTGGTATTTTTGTGCTTGAATAAGTATCGATAAAATATTTGTATGAGGAATTAAATTTTACACTATGAGTTCCTGAAACTTTTGTAAGTTGTATTTTCGATCCGGTTTTTAGGTTCACTTTATATATATGTCGTTCTATAGGGCTGACCTCTGTTGATACAAAAAATAAATCTTTATCGCCCTTGTTAAACCCAATTACCGAAGTAACCTCAAAATTTCCTTTTGTTAATTGCTTAATTAATTCACCATTTCTATTATATAAAAAGATGTGATTAAATCCATTGTTTCTTGATTGCCAAATAAATTTCTCAGAATCTGATTTCAAAAAAACCATTGGATTTTGTGGCTCTATATATTTTTCGTTTTTTTCTTCAAAAAGAACTTTTATCAATTCTCCTGTATTAACATCAAATTCTTTTAGTTGCATGTGATTTTGTTCACGATTTAGAATTGCAATAAAAACAGATTTTTCGTCAGGCGACCATGCTACATTGGTTAAATATTGTTCTTTAGGCTCTCCGGTTTTTAGAAATACTGTTTCCCCCGAATTAATATCGTAAACGCCCAAAGTAACGTGATGACTTTTCATTCCGGCCATAGGATATTTAATATTTTTTAAAGTAGCAATTCGCGTAGATATATCAACTAAGGGATAATCTGTAACCATACTTTCATCTTTTCGGTAAAATGCAATAAAACTTGCCTTAGGCGACCAAAAAATTCCTTTATCGATACCAAATTCGCGTCTATGTACTTCTTGTCCGTTTACTATATCCGGATTAGTATCGTTAGTTATCTGAACAGATTTATTGTTTTTATCTATAAAAAATAAATTATTATCAAGAGTATAAGCAAAACAATTACCAACAGGACTCTTCTCGATATTCATTGCATCATCGACAAATTTTGTTTTTGATGTAATAGATTTCTCTTTTAAATCGTACAATATATAATTATTTTTGCTCCAAAAAGAAAAACTATTCTCTGTTTCCCATGTAATTCGAGGAAACCACTTAAGAGTATCAAGACCTTTTTTTATAACTGCCTTCGATAATATACTAAGATTCAGCAACTCGCTTTTCTTCTTTTTATCGATACTGCTTTCTATAAGCACATTATCATCGACAAAAGAATACAAATTTGTATTTGGAATCCAATTTAATTGAGAAACATATTCGGGATATAAATCTCTCCATTGTCCAATTACTGCATCATTAATAGTTAATTCCTTTTCTTGAGCATTTACAGAAGAAAGAAATGAGAAAATTAAAATTAATATAATCGTATTTTTTTTCATAAAACGTAATTTTTACAATTAAAACCCAATATATCTATATTAATATAGATATATCATGGTAATAATCTATTATTTAAAGTAATTAATAAGTATTTTTTTAAAAATCTAAACTTATAGTTTTTTATTAAAAAATCATAATTAATAATTGTTAACATGAATTCGATATTTAAAAACTTAAAATGTTTAAGCAATAGTATTAATAAAACAATTATTTTAATATCTTTATAAATATATATATTTACTTAAATGTAATACACAATTGCAAACAAATTAGCATTTTGTATATTTTGTTATTATTAAGTTAAATAATAATTATAATTTTAGTTAATCTTATAAGTATTAACATCATAAATGATATATTAATTCATGCTTTTAACAAAGAAAATAAAATCATTATTAATAATTTTCGTCCTATCTATAATATTTCTCACTAATAGTTGCAAAAGCGATAAAACGCCGAACGAAAATAAAATAAAACAAGATATTGATACAACAAGTGTAATTCTTAAATATAAAAATTCATTATTTACTATTCCATCTCCTTATCAAGCAACATATGCTATTAAAAATAGTAATATTAGTTTCGATTATAGTTTATTAAATTCTGCAGATAATTACAGTAATTATACTACGAATTTTACACAAGCACTAAATATAGGTATTTATGGTACAGATATAGGATACTTAAATGTTTATGCTCAAACCCAAAAAGTTATCTCTTATTTTTCGACAATAAAACATCTTTCAGAAGAACTAGGTATTCAGAGTGCATTTCAATCAAGTATGATTAATAGAATAGAAAATAATATTGAAAATCAGGATTCATTATTACTATTTATGACAGACACATACAGGCAATTCGATTCTTATTTGCAAAATAATAATAGAAACGAAATTGGAGTATTAATTATTACAGGCGGTTGGATAGAAAGTTTATATATTTTATCGGTTAACGCAGTAGAACAAAAAAATAGGAAAATTATTAATCGTCTTGGCGAACAAAAACACCCATTAGACAATCTTATAGAATTACTATCTCCGTATTATTACAAATCGGAAGTTTATGCAAAACTAATAGATTCGTTAGTTGATTTAGCATATGAATTCGATGGTATAATATATAATTATTATTACGAAAAGCCCGACATATTTCCAAAGGAAAAACTTTCGGTAATAAATAGTAAGTCAAATATTATAATTTCTGAGTATCATTTAAGAACCATTAATAATAAAATTTCATCTATTAGAAATAGTATAATTCATTAGATATTAATTCTATTATATATTAGTAAATCATTATAGAAAATTAAAATCCCATTGAAATGCAAAAGTTATTGAAATTTGTCTTGTTAATAATAATATTCTTTGTTTCTGTCTCGGTAAAAGGGCAAAAGAATTCAATTTTAAATTGTTCTAATTTGTTAAATTCGGGTTATGTTTCAGATGGGAAAGAATATAAAGCAAAATTAGATCAAAATAATAAAGCAAAATTTTATGCAACTTTTTTTGGAGGCAGCCAATACAGAATAATAGCATGCTCAGATATTACTGATTATAAATTACAATTATCGGTTTATGATACCGAAAAAAATCTGCTTTATTCAAATATTAATTACGATTATAGTACATATTGGAATTTCTCTTTTAATTCTACTATTGATTGCATTATTGAAATTGAAGTAAAATCTGACAAACATATAAAAAATGAGATAATGCTTCTTATTGGTTTTAAAGAAAAATAATTGTAAATTCGTATAACATAATAATTTCTCCTATATAATTCTATATTATGAGTGAACAAGTAATAAAAGCTCTAATGCAATTGTTTGCTATAATTGCACATCCATCAAATAATTTGTTCGAAAGACGCTTAGTTGTAGAACAATTTTTAAACAAACAATTAAATCAAGAAACTGTTAAGATATATCTTAAAGAATTTGATAAATATTATAATCTACATCAAGAAAAATTAAGAGAAAAAACTAAAAGGAAAAAACGCACATCATCTTCTTCTGTACGTGTATTAAAAATCTGCACAAAAATAAACGAAGAACTTACTCAGAAACAAAAAAATGTAGTTTTAGTACAGTTATTAGAATTTATTAATTCCGGGAAGTCTATTTCAGATCAAGAATTAGAATTTGTTACAACAGTAGCTGATACATTTCATATACCACAAAATGAGTATACAGAAATAAAGGAATTTGTTATACATTCGAAAGAGCTTTTTCCTAACTCAAACAGACTTCTAATAATTAATAATTCTGAATTAAACTACGAAGGAATTCATAAAATACAAACTAATACTCTTGAAGGAGAATTGCGAATTCTTGAGGTTAGTTCTTCAAACATGTATTTTATAAAATATATTGGGTCAGGCGAAATATATTTAAATGGGCAATTGCTTAATCCTGAAAAAATACATGTCTTAACAAATGGATCATCAATAAAAAATCCAAAAATCAAACCAATATATTATGGTGATATTATTAGTCAATTTAATATTGATAAGATAAAGTCTAAAATTGTTTTTGACGTTCGCGATATTGAATACAAATTCAAGTCGGGAGATATTGGATTACATAAAATGAGTTTCAGAGAAGAATCGGGTAAATTAGTTGGGATTATGGGGGCTAGTGGTGCCGGAAAATCTACTCTTTTAAATGTATTAAATGGTAGCAACACTCCCACTAATGGTGAGATTCTTGTTAATGGCATTAATATTCATAACAAAACAGAAGAAACTAATGGCTTAATAGGACATGTATCGCAAGATGATTTATTGATAGAAGAACTTACTGTTTTTCAGAATCTTTATTATAATGCTAAACTTTGTTTTGATAATTATACAAATAACGAAATAACAGAAGCTGTTTTAAAAGTATTAGAAAATCTTGGTTTACTAGAAATTAAAGATATGATTGTAGGTAATCCATTAAATAAAAAAATTAGTGGAGGACAAAGAAAACGATTAAATATAGCTTTAGAATTAATTAGGGAACCTGCCATATTATTTTTAGACGAGCCTACTTCCGGATTATCATCTCGAGATTCTGAGAATATTTTAGATTTACTAAAAGAGCTTACTTTAAAAGGGAAATTAGTTTTTGTAGTAATACATCAACCATCATCCGATATTTTTAAAATGTTCGACAAGTTATTAATATTAGATACCGGTGGATATCTGATATATAATGGAGATCCTATTGATTCTATTATCTTTTTTAAATCGAGCGTTCAACATGCTAATTGGAGCGAAAGCGAGTGTCATTGTTGTGGTAATGTTAATCCCGAACAAATTTTTAATATTATTGAAACAAAAGTTGTTGACGAATATGGAAATTTCACGAATAGCAGAAAAATAAAATCTAAAGAATGGAATTCAAAATTTTTGTTAAACCAAAAAGATGAAGTCTCTAATAATAAAGAATTAATAAACGCAAGTTTTAAAGACCTTCCGGAGAATCCGTTTAAAACACCAAATTGCTTTAATCAATTTTCAGTATTTGTAAAGAGAGATATATTATCAAAATTATCAAATACTCAATATCTAATAATAAACTTTTTCGAAGCTCCTTTATTAGCTTTTCTTTTAGCATTTATTATTAAATATTATAATGTAAATGTAAGTAATTCTGTTGGATATATATTTAGTGAAAACAGCAATCTTCCTGTTTATATTTTCATGTCGGTAATTGTTAGTTTGTTTATTGGACTGACAGTAAGTGCTGAAGAAATTATTAAAGATAGAAAGATATTAAAACGGGAATCTTTTTTGAATTTAAGTTGGGGAAGTTATTTATCGTCGAAAATAGCTATTTTATTTGTTTTATCTGCCCTACAAGCATTACTATTTGTACTTGTAGGAAACTCTATTCTCGAAATAAAAGGAATGTATTTCGAATATTGGTTAATATTGTTTAGTGCATGGTGTTTTGCTAATGTTATGGGACTTGTTATATCTGATAGTTTTAAAACTGTTATAACAATATATATTTTAATCCCATTTTTAATTATACCTCAATTAACATTAAGTGGGGTACTTATTCCGTTTGAGAAATTAAACCCAAACGTTTCGTCTCCTAAAAATATACCATTTTATGGGGAATTTATTACATCACGATGGGCATACGAAGCATTAGCAGTTCATCAGTTTAAAGAAAACAAATACGAAAAACAATTTTATGCTTACGATAAAGCTATGAGTATAGCCGATTATAAGAAAAATTATTGGTTAAGATCTTTAAATAATAAAATAGAATTCTGCGAAAGAAATTTATATAATAATGAAAATAAAGAGAAATTAAAACAAAATCTCATAGTATTAAGAAACGAGATAACTAAAGAACAAAACTCACAATCGGGTAAATTAGTTAAACTTAAATGCGATATTAATAAGCTTAAACAAGAATCGCTTACTCCGGAGGTTATAAGCAAAGTAAAATTGTATCTTTCTACTTTAAATAAGTATTACATAAAACTATTTAATAAGGCTAATAGAAAGAAAGATAATTTGATTTCTAATAAGCAAGATTCTGAAAATAATGATAATTTTATTCGCCTTAAACTAGATTATTCTAATGATAAATTATCTAGTTTTGTTAAAAATTCGGATGAAATTAATCGAATTATAGAATATAAAGGAGAATTAATACAAAAGATTGATCCTATTTTTTTAGATCCAAATAATAATTTTATTAAGGCTCATTTCTTTGCTCCCCGAAAATTATTTTTCGGAAAATATTATAGCACTTTCTGGGTAAACACTATTATTATCTGGCTTATGACCATTTTATTATACTTTATCTTACGATTTAGATTACTAAAACGAACTTTAGATTTCTTCGAACAAAAAACATCCTCAATGATAAATAAGCAAACTGAATAATATAATGGCTAATAATAACAATTCCTAAATAGAAAAGAAACTATAAATAGTTTCTTTTTTATTTAGGAATATATATAATCTGATTTCAAATAAAGATTAAAAATCTAACATTTTTTTCTACACTAAAATATGCAGTAAAACTAATCAACAACTTCAATCATCTTAAACGGAACTCTAATAATTGACTCATAATCTTCACCTGCTTCTAGCATATCCTCATCATCTTCTTCGTAATACCAGTTAATAACAACTTCGTTTCTAGCTTTTTTAATAGCTTCTAACTTTTTAAATACATCCAAAATACATTTCGATGAACTAGTATTAAAATATTCTAGTTGAATATTTACAATTGTAGATTTCTGAGGTGTTTTTAAATATTCCTCAAGCCATTCAACCAATGGTTTATAAAATTCAATTGAATTTTCAGGAATCGATCTTCCCTTAATTTCAATTACTCCAGTCTCAGCATTAAATTTAATTGTAGGAGTTTTGGGAGTTCCTTCTATTGAAATAGATTCCATATTATTATTGTTTATTTATATTACTTTATTTACTTTACTTTCTATATTTATATTCAAATTAAAAAATGAATATTTTTCATCAAAACTATCTATACTATAATCTATATTCCCATCTGTTCTTCGAGCAATATCAATTAAGCCCAAGCCTCCTCCTCCTTTTTCGGAAAATTTTTGATTATTCAGAACAAATTTATATAATTCTTTTAATTCATCTTTTGATAAAGAAATTATTTTATCTAAACGTTTTTTCAATTCGCCTATTTTATCGACCTGAATAAAGTTACCTGTAGATATTCTATAATTTTCGTCAATTTTAGAAACAACGAAAACTCCAAAATGAATATCAAAACGATCGTTATATGAATCAGGTAATTCATCGATATGATGAAATAAATTCTGTAGGCTTTCTACTAAAACATTATAAATTTTCTTTTTTGCACTTGATTTATTGATAACTACGTCTAGTTTAGTCTCAACAACACCAAGCACATTAGTAATAAGCTCTGCAGTAATACTTCCTTTATAGGCGAGTAAAACTTCTCCGGCATTCATTTTTGTATAAAAATCTTCTAAATCAAAGCTCATATAGGCTTTCTGTTATATTTTCAAAACTTATTTATAAATTTAAAACATTTTTATTCCTTATACAAATATATTTTAATTTTGCTAAAAAATATTGTAAGTATTCAGTATTTTATAATACATGACCAATATTTTAAGTATTTTAAAATAAGTATTGTAAAAATAATAAAAATATTCCTTATTATTAAAACAATTATATATACGCACTCATTTTATAAATTAACATACCATAATTAAAAACAAAAGTTTATTGTTTCGATTTTTTCATACTACCTTTGTACATAGAATAATTAATAAATTTGCATTCTAATGCTCCATTATATAAAGCATATTTTTTTGAAGTATGCAAGCCGATATTTTTAATTGCTTCAAAATTATTACTTATTAGCCACACATTATATCCACTAAATTTGTTTTTAAGACTATCGCCTACTATTTTATAGAAATCGTTAATATCATCTTTCTTTAAGCGTTCTCCATATGGAGGATTTGTAACCATCATACCATTTTCTGATTTGGGAGGTATAAGATCTTCAATTGCTTTAACCTGTAATTTTATTTTCTTTTTTAATCCACAATTTACAATATTTTCATATGCAATATCAATTGCATCTTGAGATATATCGCTTCCTAATATTTCAATTTCAAAATTTGGTTCATCATATTCTTCATTAAAAATATCATTTAATAATTTTGGATTAAAGTCTTTCCACGTTTCAAATCCATATTTTTTTCTAAAAATTCCAGGAGGGATATTGTAAGCCATGAGGGCAGCTTCAATTAAAATAGTACCTGAACCACACATTGGATCGACAAAAGTAGATTTCTTATCCCATCCCGACAAATATATCATTCCTGCAGCTAAAACTTCATTTAAAGGAGCTTCTGTTGATTTTAATCTATATCCTCTTTTATGTAATGATTCTCCGGAACTATCAAGCGAAAGAGTGCAGTTTTCTTCAGAAATATGCAAATTAATCCGCAAACTTGGATTCTTTGTATTAATAGAAGGGCGAATATTAAAATTAGCCCTATACTGATCGACTATTGCATCTTTTACTTTGTATGTTACATATTGTGAATTTGTAAAATATTGTGAATTTACAACACTATCAATGGCAAAAGTTCCTTCAAGATCGAGATATTTTGCCCATCGGATTTTCTTTATTTCATTATATAATTCGTATTCGTTTTTGGCTTTAAATTGTTTTATTGGCAGAAGAATTTTTAAAGCTGTTCTGAGATGAAAATTTGCTTTATATAGCAATTCTTTATTGCCGGAGAAACTTACTGCTCTATGTAATATCGTAATATTCGATGCATTAAGGTTTTCTAATTCTTTGGCTAAAACATCTTCTAATCCTTTAAATGTTTTGGCAAGCATTTGCATTTGTTCTAACTCTTGTTTTTTCAAAATATATTATCTGTTATTTTATTGGTTTTAAATTTCTCTTCTATAATGTTTACTGCTTTTTGTTTTCTCTTAATTCCTGTTCCTGCAATTATTTCATAATCGAAATTAAAATATTCTAATTCTTTTCTATAGATATTAAATAATTTATCACGCATCTCGCCACCATTTTCTCTAACATTATCTTTTACCCATGGGATATCGTTATTACACAATAAGAACAAATCTATTTCTGATTTTTTAATATTATCTATTATCCAATTGGGACATTTATTATACACTACATCAAGCCATACTTTAGTAATAATTAGAAAAGTATCGTAAAATAAAATATTATTTGTTTTTTTTAGATATTCTTTTTCTATTTTAATTTGTTTTTTTGCAATATGCAATATATCATCATATGTATATCGGTTCGATAAACTTTCTACATACTCACGAGCATATTCCGGCACCCAATCTGTCGCAAAATATTTTGCTAAATATTTTGCGAGTTCGGTTTTTCCGGTCGATTCTGCTCCAATTAATACTATTCGTTTCTTGCTCATTTAAGTTTTTCAAGCTTTATCTCTCTTCTCCAATTAATATATCCTATTACTGCAAGAATAGTATATACTGCAAATAATACTACTGTTGCATACAATCCTTTATAAATATATAATATTAATGATATCGCATTTATTCCAATCCAAAAAATCCAATTTTCAATAATTTTTTTAGCAAGCATCCATGTCGCAACAAAACTTGCTGCTGTAGTAAATGCATCCCAATAAGGAACTGTTGAATCGGTATAATTTACTAAAATATAGGAAATAAATACAAATAATATTACTGTAGCAAAAAGCAAAATAAAAAATAATCTTATCGATAAAAACGACAATTTTAAATCGTTTTGTTTTTTACTTTTACTCCCATGTTGCCAATTATACCAACCATAAATGCTAGCAAAAATATAATATACTTGTAAGCCCATGTCGGCATAAAACTTTGTTATAAAAAATACATAAATATAAATTGCCGATGTTACTAAACCGAATGGCCAGCACCAAATATTTTGTTTTATCGATAATAAAATATAAAATAAACCAAATACGGTTCCTAAAACTTCAATATAATTATTGCTTACCCATAACAAAACTTGTTGAATCATTATTTAATTTTTTCTTCCTAAATTTTAATTAGTAAATTTTTAATAGTGTACAAATTAAGATATTAATCATTGTGTCAATAGTTGTACTAATTAAAACAAACAGTTGTTATTTATTCTAAATTACTGAAAGACATTCACAAAACACTTATTTATTGCAACTTAAATTACTATTTCTCTAATATGCTTTTATACTTGTCCCAATTTTCAAGTACTTCTACAGCCTTTAAAAAACCATTATCGTTTTGATTTTCAATCTGAAAATATTCGCTCATATCCCATATATCTCTAGCTATTAATGCTTTTAGCAACAATTTTATATCGTTAATAGAGATATCATCCTTCTCATCTTCATTTTTCGTTATTCCATCATTTTCTGCATAAACAAATAATTCATCTATCATCTTATCTGTAACTTCAAAGTTTTTGTTATATTTTTTAAACGTAGGGTATTTTCTTTCAATTTGTTTTCTGTTTTGATCGATATAATCGAGAATGAACATATTAATAACACCTTGCCTAATTAACTTACTATAATACTTCGAATAAGCACTAGTATCGATAGGAACAAATATATCGGGCATTATTCCTCCTCCTCCATATACAATTCTTTTGCTATTAAGAGTATAATATTTCAGCGAATCGGGAAAAGCAATACTGTCTTTATTTAATAATTCACCGTTGTTATACCTATTTAGCAGATCTTCTGAATATTTTTCTATCCCGTCGGAGTATGATTTTTGAATAACTCTTCCGGTAGGAGTATGATATCTTGCAACTGTAAGTCTAATCATTGATCCATCGGGTAACATAAGTGGGCGTTGAACTAATCCTTTACCAAACGAACGACGGCCAATAATTATTCCTCTATCCCAATCTTGAACAGCACCGGCTACAATTTCGCTTGCTGATGCTGAACCTTCATCTATTAAAATAACGACATTACTATTAACAAATAATCCATTTTCGGTTGAATAACTTTCGGTTCTTGGAGCATTATTTCCTTCGGTATATACAATCATTTTCGTATCCTTAAGAAATTGGTCTGACAATCGGATAGCCATTTCAAGGTATCCGCCTCCATTGTCTCTTAAATCGAGTATTAAAGATTCTGCACCTTCTTTTTTCAATTTTTCGGCAGCTTTAACAAATTCACTGTTAGTTGTTAACGAAAATCTATTTAATTTTATATATCCTATTTTGTTATCTACTAAATAAGACGCATTTAAACTAAAAATTGGAATTCTATCTCTTATAATGGTAAATAGTAATAGAGTCTTAACACCTTTTCGCTTAATTTCAACTTTTACTTTAGTTCCTTTTTCGCCAAGTAATCGTTCTCTAACTCCTTCTGTAGTGAGCCCCACTCCTGCAACAAGTTCATCGTTAATCTTTATTATTCTGTCGCCGGCCATAACACCAACTCTTTCTGATGGACCTCCGGATATTGGCGAAATAACATATAATGTATCATCTAAAATATTAAACTGAATACCAACTCCTTCGAAATTTCCTTGTAAAGGTTCGTTTATCTTCTTTACTTCTTCTTTAGTCAGATAAACAGAATGAGGATCTAAATCCTTTAGCATTCCAACTAGTGCAGCTTCAACAAGTTCTGAATTATTAACAGAATCTACATAATAATTCGATACATAATTTAAGGCTTTCCCAAATTTAAACAAATCTTCGTTAAATAATTGACTAAATGCAGATTGCGACAATAATAAAAGTAACAAAATGGATAATTGAGATAATAATATTTTTTTCATCGGTAAATAATTATGTGGTTGAGATGCTATTAATTATAATTTCTTTCTCTAAGACATCAATTCATTAATTATAACACTTAAACTAGGAATTTTTCATATAAATATCGTCTTGTTTAGAATGTTATTACACTAGTAATTTTATAATTATTGAACAATATTATTAATAATTTTATTGCAAATATTTTGTTTTTTCTGAAATTTAAAAAAAATTACTTTTTACTTTTCCGAGCAATAAAATTAAATGGTAACTGAATTACATCAGCCAAATCTTCACCATCTTCAAGTATTTGATCGTCATAATTATCGTAATACCAAAATATATTCAATTTTATTCCTTTAAAATATAGCTTTTTAAAATTATCTATTATTTGCAAGATATATTTTGATGATGCAGAATTAATATATTTTAAATCAAATTTCAGTTCAATTGCCCTTCCTTTATAATCGTCGATATTTTTAAGTACATGAATAATATAATCATCAATTTTAAAACTTACAGATTCGAAAAACTCAACAACATCTTCAGGACGAGATATTCCTGAGAGTTCGAATTTATTTTCAGTAGGATCAAAAATTACTTTTGGACTATATTCAGTTTCTTTAATATTAATTTTTTCCATATCTACTTTATACAGGACATTAAGAAATACAAATTTTCAATTTAACATTGAAATATACTAATTTGTTATTTATTTGTTTAAACGAATATTCAAATTTACTATTTGAGATTCTTGCCACTCGCAAAATTCCAGCTCCAAAATTCCTATCTTTTCTATTAACACTATCGATAATAGCATTCAAATATTCTTTTTTTACTTGTTTCGTATCTAAAGTATTAATATACTCATATTTCTCTTTAAGTTTCGATTCATCTTCAGCTAAAATAGTATTTCCCGATTCAATAATTATTTCGTTTTTAGTTTTTACAATTTTAAATTTTGATGGTTCCGATTTATATATTATTTCACTATTCAATGAATTAATATATTTATTATTATTTTCTATTAATTCAATTGAAATATTTAACAATTTTTTTATTTCAGAATCACTAATAATATCTAAATTATTATTTTTTTCGAGAATATTAATCACTTTTAATACAGTATTATGATTAAAATTCCCGTTTAAATCTATTATTATTCTTTCGTCTATATCCAAAACTTATTACTATTTAATTTAAAATTCAAAAATAGTATTTCAATTACATTTTACTATTCCCATTCGATTGTTGCGGGAGGTTTAGAACTAATATCGTACACAACTCTATTAATTCCTTTAACATTATTTATTATTTTATTCGATACATCGCTTAAGAATTCGTATGGTAAATGCACCCAATCTGCTGTCATTCCATCTGTTGATGATACAGCACGAAGAGCAACAGCATTTTCGTATGTACGTTCATCACCCATTACTCCAACCGATTGGACAGGGAGCAATATTACTCCTGCTTGCCATACATCATCGTACAAATTATTTTCTATTAATCCTTCGATAAAGATATTATCAACTTCCTGAAGAATTTTGATTTTTTCATTAGTTATTTCTCCTAGTATTCTAATAGCAAGTCCGGGACCCGGAAATGGATGACGTTTAAGTAGCTCTTGTTTAACACCTATTGCTGCACCTACTCTCCTAACTTCATCTTTAAATATTAATCTTAATGGCTCAACAATTTTCAGATTCATTTTATCTGGTAAGCCTCCAACATTGTGATGTGATTTTATTGTTTGAGATGGACCATTAACCGAGATCGATTCAATTACATCGGGATATATTGTTCCTTGAGCTAACCATTTTACATCTTTTATTTTTTGTGCTTCTTGGTCGAAAACATCAATAAATACTTTACCAATAGCTTTTCTTTTTTGTTCAGGATCGCTAAGCCCCTTTAGTTCTTTAAGAAATTTATCTTTTGCATTAACACCAATTACATTTAAACCCATATTGTTATATGATTTGAGTACTTTTTCGTACTCATCTTTTCTTAGTAATCCGTTATCGATAAAGATACAAGTTAAATTATCTTTTATGGCTTTACTTAATAATACTCCTGCAACCGAAGAGTCGACACCACCTGAAAGGCCTAATACAACTTTATCGTTTCCTAGTTGTTGTTTTAAGCTATTTATAGTTAATTCGGCAAAAGCATCGGGTGTCCAATTTTGCGAAATTTTACAAATATTAACAATAAAATTTTGAAGCAATTCTTTTCCCTTTAAAGTATGATATACTTCAGGATGAAATTGTATTCCATAAGTTTCTTCACCTTCAATTTTAAAGCCACCCACTTTTACATCTTCAGTACTTGCTATAATTTCATAATTATTTGGTAATCTTGTAATTGTATCTCCATGCGACATCCAAACTTGAGTATTAATTTCTATATTAGAAAATAATTTTGAATCATTGTTAATATAATTAAGTCTAGCTCTTCCATATTCTCTATGTTTCGATGGCAATACTTCTCCATTATAATTATGTGCTAATAATTGAGCTCCATAACAAATACCTAACAATGGTATTTTTTGTTTAATATCCGATAATTTTGGAATAGGGGCATTTTTGTCGCGTACAGAAAACGGACTCCCTGATAAAATTACACCTTTTACACTTTTATCGATTTGTATTTCTTTATTATATGGGTATATCTCGCAATATACATTTAGTTCACGAATTCTTCGTGCAATTAGTTGTGTATATTGCGATCCGAAATCAAGAATAATTAGCTTTTCCTGCATTATATTACTATTAATATTAATAATTTTTCAAAGATAATATTAAAATAAAATATATACTAATTCTAATTTACAAGTTTAAAATATAGAAGTTGTAAAAACTATAATTAGATGATTCTAAATAATAAAAATAAAAAAGTACTCAATATGATTGATATTTTGTATTTCAATTATATTGAGTACTTTAAATGAGAATATATTATTTAAACTTTTTTAATATATCTTTAACAGCATCTTTATGTATTGTAAAGCCCATAATTTTTAGTTTTACATAATCTTCGTGGAAGAAATAATATCCAAATTCGGGAGCATTTTTATCATTATTTCTTGATCCTGAACTAGAGTCTTTTATTAAATACCAATCGGTTCCATCTTTTTCGTAATAACCTACAAGATGCATTCCATGATCGTCGGTAGTAGTTTTATTTGAAAAACGAAATTGACGAGAATCTTCATTAATATAATTCGATGGAATATCGAAATTTGGAACAAGAGCAACTTGTGTTTCGCGAGAAAATCCTGCTTCAGAAACATCGCCACCAATACTCATGGTATAGGATTTTCTTATCGATTCTTTCACTATTTTCATAAATACATCAAGTGGAACATTATAATATTCTTTACTATGCCACCAGTTATCCGGAACTTTATATTCTACTTGCTCCCAATATGGTTCTTGCTTATATGATAATATTTCAACATAATCGTTTGGGTTAATTTGTAAATAATTTTTTAAATACGATTTTGGTGTATATTTTTTTCCATCTACCATAAAATCTGATGGTGGCATACCAATATAATGATTCATAATATCCTTAATAGTTGCAACAACTATTTCTTCGTTCCAAGCATTAGTTGCTTTTATACTTTTAAGATAATTATACATCTCATCATACATTGCTGCATGTGTATGGTACTTTCTATTAAGTAAAAGTCCAGAATATGCACTTTGCGGCATAGCTCCATATTTATTAAACATACGACTTACAGCATTACCTTCTGAACCTTCGCTAAAAGCAGATTCTCCACGTGATGCTACATATCCTCTTGCTTTTTCAATATACTCGCAATAAACGGTATAAATCTCAGATAATTTTACTTCCTTATTAGTAATTCTTTTAACTTCCGACTCCATAAAAGAGATTGTAGAGAATGCCCAACATGTTCCGGCATTTCCTTGAGAAATTACAGGATTTGCCCATTCTGTATTATATAAACTTACCTTATTGGGTAAATCTAATCCTGAATGATCCATAGCAAAATACTTACGTACCGTTTTCTTTTCTATTCTTTTGTTTACATCACTTACATCTTTTAAAATAAAATTTTGATAAAAACCCGGTTCATATTCAAAAAACTCACTTTTATCTATTTTTTGAGCTATTCCAATATTCCCAAAGAATAAAATTGCAAAACTTACTAAAATTATTTTTTTCATGATTCAATATTTTTAATTTATTAGTAATATGAAATTTAACTAAAATTATTTTTATAAAATATGTCTAAAATTAACATTTTTTAATAAAAAAGGACTAATATTTTATTAATCATTTTCTCGTATTAATTCAACTGAAAAAATCATTCCATCTTCAGCTGCCTGAGTATTTTTAAATATTTTTTTTGCTTCTTCAATTATTGGAGTAACATCTTTATATCGTGAGGAAAAATGCCCTAAAATTAATTTTTTAACATTTGCTGATTTTGCAATTTTTGCCGCTTGTTCTCCTGTTGAATGAAATGATTCCTTAGCTTGTTTTTCTTTATTTCTAGTAAAAGTGGCGTCATGAAATAAAAGGTCGATATTTTTAATTATTGGTATTATTTTTTCGTTATAAGCCGTATCGGTACAATATGCATACGAACGAGTTTTATATGGAGGATATGTTAGTTTTTTATTCGGAATTAATTCTCCATCATCGTTAATATAATCTTTCCCTTTTTTTATATCGCTAATATCTTTTATTGGAATATTAAATTTCTTGATTTTTTCTTTTTTAATATTTAATGGTCTATTATTTTCAACAAATAAAAAACCACATGTTGGCACTCTGTGTTTTAAAGGAATTGTATGTACACTCAAGTTATTATCATCATAAATACATTCATTTACCTTTGGGTTAATATGATGATATACTATATTATAAGATAAGTTTTTTTCAAAAAACTGTATATGTTGATTTAAAAATATTTCTAAATTAGGATTTGCAAATATGTGCAAATCTTTTGTACGACCAAGTAAATTAAATGTCGATATTAGTCCAAACAGACCAAATACATGATCGCCATGATTGTGAGAAATAAATATGTTATCGATTTTTGCAAAACCAATTTTATTACGTCTCAGTTGTATTTGTGTACCTTCGCCACAATCTATTAAAAAAAACTGCTCATGTACATTTAGTACATGAGCGGTTAAATTTCTCTTAGAAGTAGGAACAGCAGCGCTGCTGCCTAATATTGTTAACTCGAAAGACATTTAATAATTAATTATTTTCATGTTCTTTCTTTAAACGTTTTTCATCTTCTGACCCTATTATATCGATAGCTTCTTCTGATGAATATGCAATATTAAGAACTGTATCTAATTGTGAAATAGAAATAAGTCTATCAACGGCATCGTTCAATCCTGTTAACACAAATGTTCCATTTGCATTTTTACAAAGACGATTAGCTACAAGAATTGCACTCAAACCGGAAGAATCGCAATAACGACAAGTATTAAGGTCTAAAATAATATTATTTTCTCCTTTACCTGAAATTAATACCAATTCAGATTTTAAACTTGGAGCAACATTAGTATCTAATTTTTCTTCTAATACTTGCACATAAGTATGATTCTTCAGTTTCTCAATCTTGAAATTCATTGTCACTATTTTAAATTAAAAAAATACTACTCAGCTTTTTTCTCGTCTTTAGCTTCTGGTTTTTCTTCAGTTTTAGTTTTAGCAACTACTTTTTTTTCAGCTTTTGCTTTAACTTTAGTTTCTGGTTTTTCTTCAGCCTTAACTTCCGGTTTTTCTTCAGCTTTTGCTTTTGGTTTCTCTTCAGCTTTTGCTTCTGCCTTTGCTTTAGCTTTTACCTTAGCAGCTTCTTTTACGTCTAGTGCTTTTTTTGCTTCCTTTTCCATTTCGCTTTTAAGGTTAGCAAGATCAGAAATATCGCCTAAAGTTGTTTTCTCGAGTTTAGACTTCATATTACTGATTGTACTTCTATCAGATTTTGATTTATCTCTTCTATCTTTTCTTTCTGATTTTTCAGCATCACGTTTAACATCTTCAAATATTCTACTATGAGACAGTATAATTTTTTTCGATGATTTTGAGAATTCAATTACTTTAAATTGCAATTTCTCATCAAGCTTAGCTGAAGATTTGTCTTCTTTAACAAGATGTTTAGGAGTAACAAAACCTTCTACGCCATATGGCAATGTAACAACAGCACCTTTATCGAATATGTCGATAATAGTTCCTTCGTGTACAGAACCAACAGTAAATACTGTTTCAAATACATCCCAAGGATTTTCTTCTAGCTGTTTATGTCCGAGGCTTAATCGTCTATTCTCTTTATCAATTTCGAGAACTACAACTTCAATTTCTATTCCTACTTCGGTAAATTCTGCAGGATGTTTAATTTTCTTAGTCCATGAAAGATCTGAGATATGAATTAATCCATCAACACCTTCTTCTATTTCAACAAACACCCCAAAGTTAGTAAAGTTACGAACTTTCGCAGCATGTTTACTTCCAACAGTATATTTTTCTTCAATTTTATCCCATGGATCTGGCTTAAGTTGTTTAATTCCTAATGACATTTTTCTTTCTTCTCTATCGAGAGTAAGAATTTGAGATTTTACAGTATCGCCAACTTTAAGAAATTCTTGAGCACTTCTTAAATGCTGAGACCATGACATTTCAGAAACATGAATCAATCCTTCAACACCAGGAGCTATTTCAACAAAAGCACCATAATCGGCCATTACAACAACTTTACCATCAATAATATCTCCAACTTTAAGTTTTTCATCTAAAGAATCCCATGGATGAGGAGTTAATTGTTTTAATCCAAGAGCAATTCGTTTTTTATCGTCATCGAAATCAAGAATTACAACATTTAGTTTTTGATCTAATTCTACAATTTCATCAGGGTGATTAACTCTACCCCATGATAAATCTGTGATATGGATTAATCCATCGACACCACCAAGGTCGATAAATACACCGTAAGATGTAATATTTTTAACAGTTCCTTCAAGAACCTGACCTTTTTCTAATTTAGCAATAATTTCTTTCTTTTGTTGTTCAAGTTCAGCTTCAATAAGAGCTTTATGTGAAACAACAACATTTTTAAACTCATGATTAATCTTAACAACTTTAAATTCCATTGTTTTGTCCACATAAATATCGTAATCACGAATAGGACGAACATCAATCTGAGATCCGGGTAGGAAGGCTTCAATACCAAATACATCTACAATCATACCGCCTTTAGTACGACACTTAATATAACCTTGAATAATTTCGTCTTTTTCAAGAGCTTCGTTAACTCTATCCCAAGAACGTAAGGCTCTAGCTTTTTTATGAGACAATACTAATTGTCCATCTTTATCTTCTTTATTATCAACATAAACTTCAACCTTATCGCCAACAGCTAGGTCTGGATTATATCGAAATTCGCCTAAACCAACAACTCCTTCTGATTTGTAACCAATATTAATAACAACTTCTCTGTTTGTTTTAATAACAACAGTACCATCTACAACTTCGTTTTCGTGAATTGTTGATAAAGTTTTGTCGTACAAATCTTCAAATTCTTTCTTTTCATTTTTAGAATATTCTTCTCCTTTATCTTCAATATTATCCCAATCGAATTCGTTGGTAGGAGTTTCTAATTTAATTCCGGCTCTTTTTTCGCTAGCTTGTTCAAGCTTAGTAGACCTGTCTACTACTTTTACATTCTCTTGCTGTTTAGCATCATCTGTTTGCTCAACAACTTTATTTACTTCTTTTTCTGTCATTTAATAAAAATTCATTTAATAGATTAGACAATATGTTGTTTGTAATTAAAGTGCAAAAATAAAGTATTTATTTTATTAAAAGAACAAATTATTATAAAATTTAACAAATTAAAAAATTGTAATACAAGGATTTTAAATATATATAATTTCACAGTAATAATTTTTCTTTGTTAATATTTTAATAACGCTTTATGATATTGGGTATATATAAAAACATTTAAATAAAATTTATTTGGGAATGGAATTTTTTAAAACAGAAAATGTAAATACAGAGCCTTTTCCTTCTTCTGAATCGACCCATATTTCTCCATTATTAAGTTTTACAAATTCGTAACAAAGAGTTAAGCCAAGTCCCGAACCGAGTTCTCCTTCGGTTCCTTTTGATGTTTTATTATTATCTATTTTAAATATCGATTCTATATCGTTTACTTCTATTTTCCAACCTATTGAATTTTTCATGAAAGAGGTTTGAGCAATTGCTTTTCTTATATATTTATAATTATAAAATTCTTTATTGTATTCTTGAGCTAAATTTATTTTTTTTCATCTTAATGTTATTATTTAGTAGTTATATTAGTTTTCAGAAGTTTAATGAAAATATAAAAGAATAGGAACTTACTTGATTTTCAATTTATTACTACAAAAACTAAAACAATTTAGATTTTGGTAGTTTGCAAACTATTTTCTATCTTCAAACTTTATTAACAGCGGAGAAAGAAACGGAGAGAAAGAACTCCAAAAAACTATATATAACTGTATGAAAGATGCTTACCATAAAATAGTGAACTTTATATCTAGTTTTCTTTATAGAAAAAATTTATATTCATATCCAAGGGATTACTACTATGAAACACTTTTGGATAAGTATAGTGATGGGGAATTTTATAGTAACTTGATTACTAATTTAAATGTATTAAATGGGATTAAAGTAAATGCTGAAATACGACACTTAAATAATAAAACATTTAATCGGACAGTTATAAAAGATATTATTAAAAAATATGGTAAACCTAACTATAAAATTATTTACAAAGATTTATTAGAAATCAAAATTCTATTTTATAAACATAAAATTAGTAGACATAAAACTAAATTGGAATTTCATTTTTTTAAGAATAATTTATTCTTTTATAATTATACCTTTTCATACCTTAATCATGAAGACAAAGATGAAATAATTAAAATTTTTAAAGAAAAGTATTTTGTAGAGAAATATCATAACATGATAAATAGTTACATAATTGACAAAAATAATAATTACATTATAATGGATGATAATATTTATTTTTCGATAAACTATTTGTGCGGTAAAAATATAGCTTGGGAAAAGATTTTGGAATATACCTATTTAAAAAAGATTAAAGATGTTAATAAGCATAAAAAACATAGAAAATTATTATATGATAAACTATGAAATTGCTACTATATATAACAGTCGGCATATTTCATAGAATGTTTGGCAGTAAAATAAATGAGTGGTGCGATTATGAAAGTTCTCTAAATATTAGAATTTCGCTTTGAAAAAAATAAGTTAAATCCAAATTCAAAGATTTGTCTATGTTCAAAATTAAAAGCTTGTACAGGATTTGCATTAGATAATTCAATTGAACATCGCGTATTAATAGCAGACTTAAAGCAATATGTAAAACAAAAGAAATATCACATTCAACATGTAAATTCAATGCATAGCCGTATGAAAAATTAGATTGACAAGCAATTGCTAGGGGTGCATCAAAATATTTACAGAATTATATTAATTGGTTTCATGTAAAAGAAAAAATTACAGAATCTGAATTTATTGAAAGTATTATTGAATTAAGTGTTGCTAATACTAATGCAATAAAGGATTATAGAAGCATTGAAGAAAAGTATGCTAGCTTGATGCATTTAGCATAGTTATTTTTAAGCTAGAGCCTATACAAAACTATATCTTTCTAAAAATCTTTCAGATAACGATTTAAGTTACCAGAAAGACATTACAACGTAGCTTTATTTATTTCTAGTATTTATTTTTCAACGTCTCAAAGTTCTCCGTAACTCTGTCAAGATACCTTTTAATATCTCTTCTGAAACTTGAAATTGTCGTTATAAGCATAATTTTTCAATTTTAGTACAAATATATGTACAAAATATGTACAAAATATAGAAATATCAAATTTGCGTTAATTTATTTTTCCCGACAACATGGGTAGTAACTACCCTTTACAATTTAATAAACTTTCACTGTTTCTTAAATCCTAATTAAATATTCTCAAAGTTTCCTACAACAGCTGTTTTATTATAAAACTCAAGATAATCTTTTTTACTATTAGCAATTTCTCCAATTGTTAATGCCCCAAATAAAGGGATATCTTTTTGATTAACAATATCTAATTCATTTTGAAACTCATTACCTAAAAACAATACTCTAGATATACAATCGATAAATAATGAATATTTATGATTATTGTTTTCTGAAAAATATTGTTTTCCCATATCTAATGCTGTTTTTGCTGCATTAAGTAATGATTTCACATTACCATTTAACACATATATATATGATTCTTGCGGCACTTCTCCAACACAAACCAAACTATTATCGTTATTTACGGCAAATGGGTCTCTAACTATTTTCTCGCTTCCAATCATATTTATACCAAAAGGAAATGCTTTCGCTATTTCAAAAAAATTTTCTTTACAAATCTTATTATCAGAGCATTTATCAACTACGGTTTTATAAACTTCAAAAGCAGGTTTATAATCTAACTCATAAATTACATTTTTATCAGATTTTGTAACCTTATACGGTCCTCCTATTTCGCTCCAACCATGTGCTACTCCAATTCCAATTTTGCTAGCCACACCGGCAATTACAGCACAATCTTCTAACAATCCTTGGTTGGTATATATACAAGGTTTCTGCACAAAACTTAACGACCCGGCTCCACCTCCTATATAATTATATTCTAAACCATAATTAATAAATATACTATGAACAAAATCATTAATCCTATTTGCAAGTCCATCAACAAATACAAACATGGTTTTTATTTTTATTAATTTTTTTTGGTATAATAAAAGTTGGCTTTCAAAATCGGTGCTTGAATTACTAATATTTTTAATGATATTGATATATGGTTTATTTTCTAATCCTACAATAATGGTTCCTTTATTTAACTTTTTATTACCATAAATAATTGCCGGGAATACTCCTCCCAAAATAGGTTTCGATGTATTTTTTAATATTTTATCAACTTCGGTTTTATCAAAGTTATTTGCATCACAAGAAAATATTAATATTCCATTAACACCTTTTAATCTGTCGAGTTTCTCGATAAGATTTTTAAACTTATCTATTGTTCCTAAATAATCTACTTCAATATTCATATGAAATAACAATTAATTAAAATTATTCACACACATACTACATCTGTGAATTAACTTTTGGTAAACAGAAAGAAAATGTACTTCCTTTTCCTTCAACGCTTTTTATATTAAATTTACCATTATTTTTTTTAATAAAATCAATACACAAATTAAGACCTAAGCCACTTCCCTTTTCTTTACTTGTCCCATAGCTTGTATAATAATCGTCTTTATCGAATATTTTATTTATAATTTCTTTGCTTATTCCTATTCCATTATCTTTAATATATATGCAAACATTATTTTCTTGATTTTTTGCATAAATAGTAATTTTGCCATTTCTATTTGTAAATTTTATTGCATTATTAATAAAATTCCTAATCACTATTTTTATCATATTTTTATCGGCAAAACAAGTTATATTATCGTCTATTTCTGTTTTTATTGTAATATTCTTATCGTTTGCAGCAACTTGCAAAAGCGCAACAGTATCTTTTACAAAAGAATTAATATTAATAATTTTAGCATTAATTGTTATTTCGCCTTTTTGACTTTTTGACCAAAATAATAAATTTTCGAGTAAAGTTTCGGTTTTCTCGGCTGTTTGTTTTAAAATATATAAAGATTTTCCTGTAAATTCAACATCCGATTTATATTCATAAATTAGTAATTCTATCATATTCTTAATTCCTCCAAGAGGACCTCTCAGATCATGAGAAATAATCGAGAATAATCTATCTTTTGTATCGTTTGTTTTCTTTAATTCAATTGCTTGTTTTAAGAGCTTTTCTTTCGCTAATTTTAGTTCAATATGGGTATTTATTCTTACAAATAATTCGTCTTTATTAAATGGCTTTGTAATAAAATCTACACCTCCAATATTAAATCCTTTAACCAGATCTTCTGTTTCTGCTTTTGCCGTAAGAAATATAACCGGAATTTCTTTTGTTCTTATATCGTTTTTCAGATTTATACATACTTCGTACCCATCCATTTCCGGCATCATAATATCAAGCAATATTAAATCGGGATTAATCTTATGAGCAAGTTTTAATGCATCTTTACCATTTTTTGCAAATGCCAATCGGTAATTTTCATTTTTTAGTATATTCCCTAAAAGTTCAAGATTACTAATATTATCGTCAACAATAAGAATTGTAATATCTTCAAACATAATCTTTTATTCTATTTTAAATATCAATTGTTTTATCTAATTATTTCAATAATTTCTCTAATTTTTATATCACACTAAGTTACAAAAAGTTTATATTCTTTAATTACATATCTCATTTTTTGCACATTTCTAAATTTCAGTAAACTAATAAGTATTAACAAAGTGTTGCTATTTAATGTATTTCGAAAAATCTTTTATTCTATTTTCAATTTTATCGATATCCATACTTTCTACATATTTTATTATTTCATTTGAATAATTTATTAATGTATCGATTCTATTTTCAATAGAAAATTTTAATAAATTATTTATAAATATTTCTATATCGAAAATAACTAATTCGTTTTTTAAATTTTCCCATTCCGGCAAATATTTTTCATTAAGAATTTTTATTTGTTCACTGTATTTTTCAGGATCAATCTTAACTATTTTCGTATTTACGTTTTTTTGAATTACATTTTTCGTGTTTTCAGAATTTTCGTTAAAAGGTAAGTATTTTTTTATTTCTTTAAAAAGGTCATTTTTGTTTATAGGTTTTCTTAGAAAACCATTGAATAATTTTCTAGCCATATGCTCTTCACGTTTCATAGCCGAAGCAGTAAATGCTACTATAGGAATGTCCTCTAGGTCTTTATCGCTGCGAATTCTCCCTGTAACTTCGTAACCACTGAGTCCCGGCATACGCAAGTCCATTAATATTAAATTTGGTTTTACAATTTTTAATATTTGCAATGCTTTCTCTCCATTATTTGCTTGAACATAATTAATATTATCAGAATCTATCATATGTTTAACCATTTCGATATTATAATCTATATCGTCAACAATCATTAGTGTCGCTCTTTCGAACATTATATTCGTTTCATCTTTAATATTATTTATTTTATCGGGAATTTGCTCGTTAGCAATTTTTATATTCGGAATTACAACTTCAAATTTTGCACCTTTTCCAATTCTGCTTTCCAGAAAAATATCCCCTCTCATTTTTTCTATTAATTTTCGTGTAATTGCAAGGCCTAATCCTGTCCCCCCATATTTTCTTGTACTTTGTCCACTTTGCTGTTTAAAGGCATCAAAAATTACTTTTTGTTGTTTACGCGGGATTCCTATTCCTGTATCTTCAACAATAAATTTAAGTTTACAAATTCCATTTTCATTTTGCAATAAGCTTACGTTTAATTTAACATAACCTTTATCGGTAAATTTAATTGCATTACCAAGCAAATTAAATAGTATTTGACGAATCCTAACTTCATCTAAAAGAAGAATTTTGGGAATTTTTTCGTCAATTTCTATATAAAATTTTATTTTTTTTTCTTTAATTTTTCTTTCGAAGATATGACCTATTTCTGTTAATAATACTTTTAATTGAACTGCATCGTATTCTAATTTTAATTTACCCGATTCTATTTTCGAAAGATCAAGAATATCGTTTATTAAAGCTAACAGTGTTCGTCCGCTCGACAAAATTGTTTTAACATATTCTTTTAAAGTAGAATCGTGCAACTTATTTTGCAACACTTCGCTAAAGCCCAATATTGCATTCATTGGAGTACGAATTTCATGAGACATATTAGCTAAAAATTCGCTTTTTATTTTATTGGCTTCTTCTGCTTTTTCTTTTTCTTTTTTTAATTGTCTCTCATAGCTTTTGCGTTTTGAAACATCGCGAAGTGTTCCAAAAATTTTATATGGATTCCCATACTCGTCAAAAACAGCCCTAACCGAATATGAAATATCGATATTTTCGTTGTTCTTTTTTATTAATTCTATTTCATAATCATTAACTTTTCCTTCTTTAATTAATCTTTGCATTAATCTATCTTGCTGCTTCAAATTTTTATAAAACAACTTTGTAGATTTCCCAATTATTTCTTCACGAGTATATCCCGTCATTTTATATATTGAAGGACTCATCTCTATAACTTTTCCTTCTTTAACATTTACTTCAACATAGGCGTCCTGAATGCTTTCGTATATATTCCTATATTTTTCTTCATTTTTTTTGATTAACTCGTTAGTCTGTTTTTTGATAGTAATATTCCTAATAATGCTTTGTATATATAAAGGTTCATTATTATCGTCGCAAACTAAAGATGTATTTTCTTCACAATATATTTTTGCTCCGTTTTTGGCAATAAATTCAGTTTCAAAAATTGGAGAAAATCTTTTATTTTGATTTTTTTTAATTACTGAAATAAATTTTAAATAGTCGTCGTGGCTTACTAGCATCTTTAGATTAGTATTAACAAATTCGTCATACGTATAGCCAAACATACTAATAGCCTTTTGGTTAACATCAATAAAATTTGCATTATAATCTAAAATAAAAATAGCATCGTTTGTCTGATGAAATAATGAATAATATTTCCTTTCGTTTATTTTAATTTTATCCTGATCTAACTTTTGTTTTGAAATATCTTTTATCGAAATAATTACCCTAATAACTTTATTATCAGAAATTACAGGAATTAATGATATCTCAATATAAATTAATTTGTTTTCTATATGTATAACATCATTTCGTAAAATATCTTTACCCGTTGTAAATATTTTTTGATATTCTAGAATATTAAATTGCTTATTAAATTTACTAAAGGCATCATTTACTTTTAAGCCTACAATATCATCTGAAACTCCTATTTTCTTATTAAACACCTTTTGTGTTTTATTTATAAAAACAATTTTCAATTCTCTATCTACTACACATATAGCATCAACTAATGAGTCAAGTGTTGAATTATATAATTCGGTGTAAAACTCTGCATTTTTTATAGCAATTTTTTTTTCTGTTTCTTCAAATATGCAATTTTTCTTTAATTCATTATATTTTTTCTCGGTTTGGTGCAATTTTCTTTCTGTCTCGTTTTTAAATATTGCAAAAGAAATATTAATTTCAAGTTCTCTAATCTTAAATGGTTTTAAAATATACGCAGATGGATCGGTAATCTTTGCAATTTTCAGTATTTCGTCATCATCATGTGCAGTTAAATAAATAACAGGAATATTATAATTTTTCTTTATTATTCCGGCAGCTTCAACCCCATTCATGCTTCCTTCTAATTCAATATCCATTAGAATAATACTAGGAATTTCTTTCTTTAAGCTTTCTAATATTTCGTCGCCTGTGGTAACAATATTTGATATTTTATATCCTAATTTCTTTAAAGAAGCTTTTAAATATTCACTGGTTGTTACGCTGTCTTCGGCTATTAAAATGCTGTATTTTTTCATTTTATGAATTTCAATTATGAGTCCACTCCAAAAAGTTGCTAAGCGGTTAACTTTACAAAAGACCGAAAGTTATAAATCTGTACGTCAGTTTGTTATAAATCCGATATGCGGCTATAAATTTGACAACTTTAGTTTTCGGAGTAGTCTCAATTATTAGAAAATTATTTTTATATTTATAATCAATTTACCTAAAACTATTTTCAACTTTTATGTCTAATTCTTTATGGTTAAAAGGTTTTTCGATAAAATCTACAGCTCCCAATTCCAAATATTTTTTTTGTTCGTCGATATTATCTATTCCCGAAAGCATCATAACTGGTATTTTCTTTAAAAACTCATTTTCTTTAACAAATTTTAAAAACTCGTAACCATTTATATTAGGCATTTCAACATCAACAATAATAAGATTTGGGAAGTTATCTTCTTTTAACCAATTTAATGCTTCTTCTCCATCTTCCATAGCAACCACACTATATTTTCGGCTTAAGTATCGTTCAATAACCATTCTACTTGTTATTTCGTCGTCAATAATAAGTATTTGTGATTTTTCCATAAACATTAATTAATAGATTCTAGATTTTTTGTATCTTTAAATTTATAATTTTTTTTTAATAATCGAATATTTTAATGATAAATATTTATTTTTACTCAGAATATGCTGACAATAAAAATTGCCAGCATATTAGCTTTAATCTATTTTAATATAAATTATAGATTAAAGCTACTTTGACAGATTAAACAGAATTAAGATTTTTTAGTTTTTTTGCCCCTAACCCTAAAGGGAGAAAACTAAAAAATCAATCTGTTCCCTTTATGGAGCAAGGGTAAAAACAGGTTAATTTTGTGTTAAAGCATAATCTGTCAAAGTAGAATTAAATAAAAATAATTAAATAAAAATAATATGAAAATTTCAATAGTTGGAACAGGATACGTAGGTTTAGTTTCGGGGACATGTTTTGCCGAAACAGGAATTACTGTAACATGCGTAGATGTTGACAAAACAAAAATAGATAATCTGAAAAAAGGAATAATTCCTATTTTTGAGCCAGGTTTAGAGCCTATGGTTTCTAAAAATATTAGCAATAAACGCTTATTTTTTACAACTAACCTTCAAGAAAGTCTTTCCGGTTCAGAAGCTATATTTATTGCCGTAGGAACTCCCCCCGATGAGGATGGAAGTGCAGATTTACAATATGTTCTATCTGTAGCCCGCGAAATTGGACAATATATAACCGATTACTTAGTTATTGTAACAAAAAGCACTGTTCCTATAGGTACAGCAAAAAAAGTAAAAGCAGCGGTTCAAGACGAATTAAACAAACGCAGAGTAAATATTCCGTTTGATGTAGCATCTAATCCTGAATTTTTAAAAGAAGGAGCAGCTATAGACGATTTCTTGAAACCCGATAGAATAGTAATTGGAACAGAATCGGAAAAAGCTAAGGAAGTATTAGAAAAATTATATAAACCATTTTTATTGAATAATCATCCTATAATTTTTATGGATATTCCATCGGCAGAATTAACAAAATATACAGCCAATGCAATGTTAGCAACTAAAATTAGTTTTATGAACGATATTGCAAATTTGTGTGAAATTGTAGGAGCAGATATCACAAAAGTACGTCAAGGTATTGGTAGCGATAGTAGAATAGGCTATAGTTTTATATACGCCGGCGCAGGATATGGAGGTTCTTGTTTTCCGAAAGATGTAAAAGCTCTTATAAAAACATCAGATACAAATAAACATTCTTTAGAAATACTTAAAGCCGTTGAAGATGTTAATGAAAGACAAAAATCAGTATTGTTTAATAAAACAATGAAACATTTTAACAACAATTTAGAAGGTAAAAAGATTGCTCTTTGGGGATTATCTTTTAAACCAAATACAGACGATATGCGAGAAGCCCCAGCATTAGTAATTATAGATAAACTAATAAATGCAGGTGCCGAAGTAACAGCTTTCGACCCGGTTGCTATAAACGAGTCGAAAAGACGTATAGGTAATAAAATAAAATACTCTCATAACCAATACGAAGCTATTAATGGGGCCGATGCTCTTATAATAGTTACCGAATGGGCCGAATTTAGAATCCCGGAATGGAGTAAAATGGGAAAATTACTTAATAATAAAGTAATTATTGATGGTAGAAATATTTACGAACCCGGTGATATGCAAAAATGGGGCTGGACATATTATAGTATTGGCAGAAATGATATTAAATAATTGTGATAAATTTTAAGAAAAATATTAATTCCATTTTCCAAATAATATCAATTTCTGCATAAAACACTATCAATAATAATATAAAAAACCATGAAAAAAATTCTTATTACAGGAGGAGCAGGTTTTATAGGCTCTCATCTATGCGAAAGACTATTAAACGAAGGGAATGAAGTTATTTGTCTTGACAACTATTTTACCGGATCGAAAAAGAATATCAGTCATCTACTAGATAATCCATACTTTGAATTAATTCGACACGATATAACAATGCCTTTTTTCGTAGAAGTTGATGAGATATATAATTTAGCATGCCCGGCATCTCCAATTCATTATCAATATAATCCGATAAAAACAATAAAAACATCGGTAATGGGAGCTATAAATATGCTTGGATTGGCTAAAAGGGTTAATGCCAAAATATTACAAGCATCAACAAGTGAAGTATACGGCGACCCTTTAATACATCCACAAACAGAAGATTATTGGGGACATGTTAATCCTATTGGATCAAGATCGTGTTACGACGAAGGAAAACGATGTGCCGAATCTTTATTTGTAAATTACTATCATAGAAATAAAGTTAGAATTAAAATTGCAAGAATTTTTAATACTTATGGTCCACATATGAATGCTAATGATGGTAGAGTTGTATCGAACTTTATTGTTCAGGCTTTAAAAGGGGAAGATATAACAATATTTGGTGATGGAATGCAAACTCGCAGTTTTCAATATGTCGACGATTTAGTTGAAGGACTTATTAGATTAATGAATACTCCGGAAAATTTTCATGGACCAATAAACATTGGCAATCCCAATGAGTTTACAATGAAAGAGCTTGCAGAACAAGTTATTAAGCTGACAAACTCAAAATCGAAAATTACTTATCATCCATTACCTGAAGACGATCCTATGAAACGACGTCCAGATATCTCTCTTGCAAAAAAAGAACTTAATAACTGGGAACCCGAGATACAATTAAAAGAAGGGTTAGAAAAAACTATTAATTATTTTAGAACAATAATAACTGCTTAAATATTGATATAGCAAATATTTAAATTTACGAAATTTATGAAAGGTATTATATTAGCCGGAGGAGCAGGCACCAGACTTTATCCTATAACAAAAAGTATTTCGAAACAAATACTTCCGATTTACGACAAACCCATGATTTACTACCCTTTATCGGTATTAATGCTTTCGGATATAAAAGATATATTAATAATATCGACACCTAAAGATATACATCTATACGAAGATTTGCTTGGAGATGGCCATCATCTTGGAATTAAAATATCGTATGCAATACAGCCATCTCCCGATGGACTTGCTCAAGCATTTATTATTGGTGAAGATTTTATTGGTTCCGATAATGTTTGCTTAATACTTGGCGATAATATCTATTACGGATACGGTTTAAGTGGTATTTTAAAAGAAACAGCACAAATAAAAGATGGGGCTGTAGTATTTGGTTATTATGTTAACGACCCCAAACGATATGGTGTTGCAGAATTCGACAAAAAAGGTAATGTTTTAAGTTTGGAAGAAAAACCCGAACATCCAAAATCGAATTATGCTGTAACAGGACTATATTTTTACAGCAATGATGTTATAAAAAAAGCAAAAAACTTAAAACCTTCTTCAAGAGGCGAGTTAGAAATAACAGATTTAAACAAATTATATCTTAACGAAAACAGATTAAAAGTAACCCTTTTAGGTCGAGGAATGGCATGGCTCGATACCGGAACGCATGAGAGTTTATTGCAAGCATCGAATTATGTTGCAACAATAGAAAGTCGCCAGGGCTTAAAAATTGCATGTTTAGAAGAAATTGCATATAATAATGGATATATTAATAAAGATCAATTAATTAATTTAGGAAATCAGATTAAAAATAATCAGTACGGACAATACCTGTTAAGAATTGCAGAACAAGAATAAAATTAACTTTTTGAAACTCGACACAATGGAAATTATTAAAACAGAAATCCCCAATCTTCTTATTATAAAACCAAAATTATTTGAAGACCAAAGAGGATATTTTTTCGAGAGTTATAACGAAAAACAATTTCAAACAAATGGTATAAATACTAAATTTGTACAAGATAATCAGTCATTTTCATTATATGGAACTATACGTGGTTTACACTATCAATTAGCTCCATATGCTCAAACCAAACTTGTTAGAGTACTCCAAGGGAAAATATTTGATGTAGCTGTTGATATAAGAGAGAACTCCCCCACTTTCGGAAAATGGTTTGGGCAAGAATTATCGTCAGAAAACAAATTACAACTATTAATCCCTCAAGGATTTGCTCATGGATTCTCTGTTATTTCCGAAACAGCAACAGTATTATACAAATGTGATAATCTTTATAATCAAAAATCGGAAAGAGGAATTAATTATCTCGACAAACACCTAAATATTAATTGGAAAATAGATAAAGATAAAATAATTGTTTCTTCGAAAGATAACATATTACCAGCTTTAGAAAATGCTGAGATGAATTTTAAATATTAATACAGCAATAAAATGACTAAAGTATTAGTACTTGGAGCACACGGACAACTTGGATCTGAAATAAATAAATTAATTCATAAAAAGCAATATTCAGAATTGGCAGATTTTGTTTTTACTGATGTCGATTCTTTAGATATTACAGAATACTCAACTTTATCGGAGTATCTTGAGAAAAATAATTTTAGTTTTATAATTAATTGTGCAGCATATACAAATGTCGACAAAGCAGAAGACGACAAAGACCTAGCCTATAAAATAAATTCAACAGCCGTAGAATATCTGGCTGAACTTTCTGACAAATATTCTATACGACTAATTCATGTATCGACCGATTATGTTTTTAACGGCAATCAAGCATTACCGTATAAAGAATCGGATATTACGAATCCTAATTCGGTATATGGAAAATCTAAACTCGAAGGCGAAAACGCAATAACAAAATATAATACCGGTATAATTATTCGCACATCGTGGTTATACTCTACATTTGGGACTAATTTTGTTAAAACAATAATTAAATATGGCAAAGAAAAAGGAAATTTAAAAGTTGTTTACGATCAAATAGGCACACCAACATATGCCGAGGATTTGGCTTGTGTTATTTTAAATATTATAACAGCAACAATAAATAACGAATCGAAATTTGTATCAGGAATATATAATTATTCAAACGAGGGAGTTTGCAGTTGGTACGATTTTGCTTACGAAATTATTAAGAAATCTAAAATTATTTGCACTATAAAAGCAGTTGAATCGAAAGAATTCCCAACTAAGGCAGAAAGACCAACAAATAGTGTTTTAAACAAAGAAAAAATCAAAAACACTTTTAATATTACTATCCCATATTGGAAAGATAGTTTATATAAAATGATTGATAAAATGTTGTAATTGTTGTAAAAGTTTAAGAAATTGTAAGAGTTTAAGGAAATTATAAATACAATATGATTATTTAAATATCATTAAAAATATATTACTATGTCAGATAATATACTCACAGATGTAAAAGCCAAAGCCGAGAAATGGCTTAATTCAAATATAGACGAACAATCGAAAAAAGAAATAAAAAATCTTCTATCGGGAAACGATAAAAATCTTATTGAATCATTTTATAAAGATTTAGAATTTGGTACCGGTGGTCTTCGTGGAATTATGGGAGTTGGCTCAAATAGAATTAACATATATACAATTGGAATGGCAACCCAAGGCTTATGTAATTATTTAAAAAAGCAATTTGCCAATAAAAAGATAAGTATTGCAATAGCACACGACTCTAGGAACAATAGCAGATTATTTGCCGAAACAACTGCAAATATTTTTTCTGCAAATAATATTAAAGTCTATCTTTTCGATTCTCTTCGTCCTACACCCGAATTATCGTTTGCAATACGTGAATTATCTTGTCAAAGCGGAATAGTAATAACTGCTTCTCATAATCCGAAAGAATATAACGGATACAAAGTATACTGGGACGATGGAGCTCAAATAATTACTCCCCACGATAAAAATATTATTAACGAAGTAAAAGATATTACAAGTATTAACAAAATTAACTTTAAGGCTAATAATAATCTAATTATTCCAATCGGAGAAAAAATTGATAAAAAATATATAAAAAATATTAAGTCATTATCCTTATCGCCACAAGCAATAAAAAGAAACAATAATATAAGCATTGTTTACACTCCTATTCATGGCACAGGAGTTAATTTAGTTCCAATATCTTTAAAGGAATTTGGCTTTACAAATATTAATACTGTTGAAGAACAATGTATTACAGATGGGAATTTCCCGACAGTAAAATCGCCAAATCCTGAAGAAAAAGCTACTTTAAAAATGGCTATTAATAAAGCAATCGATATTAATGCCGATATTGTTATGGCAACCGACCCCGATGGCGACAGAGTTGGAATAGCTGTAAAAAATACAAATAACGAATTTCAAATTTTAAACGGAAATCAAACAGGTGCTATACTTATTTATTATTTTCTTACAAAATGGAAAGAAAAGAATAAACTCAAAGGAAAAGAATATATTGTTAAAACCATAGTTACTACCGAATTACTTATCGACATTGCTAAAAAATTCGATGTAGAATCGTTCGATGTACTTACAGGATTTAAATATATTGCTAATATCATTAAACAAAACGAAGGTAAAAAACATTTTATTGTAGGCGGAGAAGAAAGTTACGGATACCTTGCCGGCGAATTTGTTAGAGATAAAGATGCTGTTATGGCATGTTCTTTAATTGCCGAAGTTACAGCATGGGCAAAAGACAATAACAAAACTCTATTCGAATTATTATTAGATATATATAATGAATTTGGATTTTATAAAGAATCTCTTATTTCTGTTGTAAAAAAAGGAAAAGAAGGCGAAGAAGAAATAAAAACTATGATGGATAAATACAGAAACACCCCACCAGACTCTATTAATGATTCGGACGTTGTTCTTATTCACGATTTTTTTAAACAAAAAACTTTCGACCAAATAAGTCAGCTTCGCTATGATATAAATCTACCAAAATCGAATGTTATTCAATATATTTTACAAGATGGTTCGAAAATTACCATCAGACCATCGGGAACTGAACCAAAAATAAAATTCTATTTTAGTGTTAAAGATAATCTTGATAATAAAAACAATTTTGAACAAGTTGATAAAAAACTAAATGAAAAAATTGAAAATATTGTTAAATCACTAGGAATAAAATAGCATTTTGAACTAAAATTAATATCTAAAAAACTACGACCTTATGAAATCGTATAGAGAAGAAGTATGGTTTAATGTAAAAACACGTAGAGAGCTAATAAATATTACTCCTGTAGTAATTCATGCACTCGAGAAAAGCATGATAAGCGAAGGTTTAGTTCTTGTAAATGCTATGCATATCACATCTAGTATATTTATAAATGATGATGAAGCGGGATTACATGCAGATTTCGAAAAATGGCTCGAGAAATTAGCTCCCGAAAAACCATATTCGCAATATCAACACAATAGCTTTGAAGATAATGCCGATGCGCATCTTAAAAGAACAATTATGGGACGAGAAGTTGTTGTTGCAATAACAAATGGGAAATTAGATTTTGGTCCGTGGGAACAGATTTTTTATGGCGAATTCGATGGTAAAAGACGTAAACGTATTCTTATTAAAATAATTGGCGAATAGCAATTTTTATTGATTACTAAAGTTTC
>Ga0190306_1000018_pt1 | contig 75834 bp, 123 predicted proteins | sample 48700734_MG_FD_161657 | JGI IMG/M metagenome (GOLD analysis project Ga0190306, IMG submission 161657) | Hydrothermal vent sediment bacterial communities from Southern Trench, Guaymas Basin, Mexico - 4870-07-3-4_MG | ecosystem: Environmental > Aquatic > Marine > Hydrothermal vents > Sediment ... | reverse complement strand
AAGTAACACGCTGGAGTTAGCCTGTGAACGAGGCAAACTAATTCATAAGTATTGTGTGGCTGAATTGCAAGATTTGTTTGTGCCTGAATACGGCGAGTTGGAAGGCTATGTCCAATCCTTTAGAAGCCTGTTACCTGCAAAATTAATCAAGGCTGAGTTTGAAGTGAAACATGAACAATTTATTTATAAAGGACATCCTGATATGTTGGTTGAATGGAAAGGTGAAAAGTGGCTATGGGACTTGAAAACATCTGAAGTAGCAAATAAAGCATGGTTCATTCAGTTGAGTGCTTATTATTATGCACTACCTGAAAAACTAAAGCCAAATAAGGTAGCAGCAATACGATTAAGAAAAGACGGAAAGCCTGCCATTGTTGATGTAGTATGTGATGAGGAAATCCCCAAAGCTTTTCAGGCATTCCTAGGTTTTTTGAATGGTTGGAGATATTTGAAAGGATAAATTTAAAGGAGGCAAAGATGGAGATTAAAGTTAGAGCTTGGGATAAAAAAGAAAAGAAAATGATTGAAAATGTTGGTGTATTTTATAGCGATAATACCGCTTATATATACAAATATACTTCTCCTGCACTTGGATATACCGAGGTTTTTATAAATGCTAAATATCCAGATAGATTTGTTCCTATGCTTTATATAAATTGTAAAGATAAAAATGGAAAGGAAATCTATAAAGATGATATAGTAAAAAATGATTGTGGCCAGATAGGAAGAGTCGTCTTTAAACATGGAGCTTTTGTTTTTCAATGGAATGATAACACAGAAACATATTGGAGTGCTGACCCAGATAGTGAAAATGATATTGAAGTAATAGGAAATATATGGGAAAATCCAAACTTATTAAAGGGAGGTAAAAATGAAGATTAAGATTAAAGCTTGGGATAAAATTTCATCACAAATGATTGATGTTAAAGTATTAGATTTATTTAAAGGTAAAGTTGGATTAGGATGGAATGAATATGATGGCATCACTTGGAGAAATATAGAAGATGTTGAACTGATAATAAAAATAATAGGGAATGTAGGAGGCAACGATGCAAAGTAGCAATGGAGTATTTACAGAGTTTAAGGCCAATTTAGCTTTGATAGAAGCACAAAATGCTTTTTTGGCCTTAAAAAAGAGATTTGATGAATTAGGAAAAGAAGTAAAGGCTCTTGAAGTTGTAAATGATGAGACATGCGAGAAAGCTAGTGAAATGCTGGTAATGATTAAGAAGTGTGAAAAGAAATTGGATGAGGAACGGAAAAAGAGAGTAGCTATTCCTAACCAATTTGTAAGGAAGGTTAATGCTAGAGCTAAAGAATTTCTTAATCCATTGTTAAAACTGGAACGGGATTTAAAGGCCAAGATAAAAGATTACAAAACTCGCCTTGAATTAGAAAGGCGGGAAATGGAAAAGAAGGCTGAGGAAGAAAGAAAAAAACTACAAAAGCAACTGGACAAAGAAGCCAAGGAAAAGGGTATTGAACCAGTAAAGTTGCCTGAAATTGCTATGCCTAAAGAAAAATTGAAAGTAAGCACGGAAGATGGAACTGTGTATGAAAGAAAGCGGTGGACTTTTAGAGTGATAAATATTAAAGAAGTGCCAGATGAATTTAAGATTGAAAAGGTGGATGATAAAAAAGTGAATGCAGCAATTAGAGCGGGGATAAGGAAAATACCAGGGATTGAAATATACCAAGAAGTAGAAATAGCTACAAGGAGGATATAATGGAAAGATGGATAAAGAAAATGAGTGAAGAACTTTTTAATTATTCCAAAGAACCTGAGGATAATAATTTGAGATGCTGTAAATGTGGATGTATTTTAAAAATGCAAGATAATAAATATATTGTCTGTTCACTAAAACAAAAAAATCTTGTGTGTAAATTTTTATGTGAAAAATGTTATAAAGATAAGGAGGGTAAGCAATGAAAAAAAATCAATTAGAAGTCATCAAGGCCAAATTAGTTTCACCTGAAACAAGTGAAAAGTTAAAAGTATTACCTAAGTGGATAAAAAAGGATGTCTTGATTGCCGCTTTCTGGAATGCTCTATTTAAGAACCCACAATTACAGCAATGCACGCCTGAAAGTCTATTGAATGCACTCCTAAAGTGTGCGGAGTGGGGTTTACTGCCTGGGGGAGACAATGTTTACCTAATACCAAGGCATAACAATAAAAAACCTGGGCGTCCTTTGGAATGTAATGCTCAAAGAGGTTATCAGGGATTAATTGAGCTAATTTACAGAGTAACGGGAGCTGAAGTGGAAGCTCATGTGGTTTATGAGAATGATAAGTTTGATTATCAACTGGGCACTGATGCTTATGTGCATCATAAACCAGCACCCAAAAACCCAGGTAAACCTTATTTAGCTTATGCTGTATGGAGAAAGGATGATAAAGAAAGTTTTGATATTATCAGAATGGAAGAAATTGAAAAACGGAGAAAAATGTCTTTATCTTATCAAAAGGCTGAACAATCAGGTCGTAAAGATAGCCCTTGGCATTTGTGGCCTGAAGCTATGATGCGGAAAAGTGCCATATTAAAGATGCTTAAAATGAAACCAAAAACACCAGAACTAGAATTGGCAATCTCTGAAGAGGAAGAGGATTTTGGACTGCCTAATATTGAAGAAGAACCTAAAAAGGAAGAAGTAACCTTCCAAGGGAAGGTAATTGATATAGAAGCTAAAAAAAGCAAAGAAAAAAAGGATGAAAAACCAAAACAAATTGAAAACCAAGCTCCAGAACCTGAAAGAGTAATATCTTTTGAAGACATAATTGCTGAAAAAGGACTGGATAAACAAAAAGTAGAAGAATATGTTAAAGTCATAGCAAACCATGTTAATTGCTCTGTGGAATATGTGAAAAAGAAAAGCATGGAGAATATGGATAGGTTTGAAGTCAAATTTAAACAATGGGAAGCAAAAAATAAGCCTGCTACTCCTTCCCCAAAATCTAAAAAAACTAAACCAGAAAAGAAAGCTCAGCCAGCACAGTGGCTTGTAGAGTTAGAAGAACAATTATCAAACTATGACCGTGAGTTGGTAAATGAGGTTTTGAAAGAAAGGGGATACAACAGTATTTATGATATCCCAAATGAAGAAGAGGCAACGGAAATTTATTTAACCATTGATACCAAAGCAAAAGAATTAGAGGAGTTATTTTAAATTATGGCCTGCACAGGCAAACAGGTCCCACCTTTTTCTCCTCCCTTTCTCGCCTGTTTGCTTGTGTGGGCAATTTTGATATTGACAAGCCCAAAATAATTTGGTAAGAATAAATCAAATGATGGAGGGTATCCTGAAAATAAAGACCCGCACAGGCAGGCAAGATTATCTTTTGGCCCTCCATCATGTCAAAAAGTCTTGTCTTGTCTGTGTGGGTTTTTTATTTTGGAAGGTAAAATAAAATGAGAAATGAATTAAAAGACAATTATACAATTATTCCTAATAAAATTATCAATGACTCTACATTATCTTTAAAAGCAAAAGGACTATGGGTCTATCTCCAATCCAAATCAAATGGACAAAATTTTTCAATTGATGAAATGAGAAAACATCTCAAGGAAGGTAAGTCGTCTATCCAAGATGCTATTTGGGAGTTAGAAAAAGCAGGATTGTTAGTTAGAAAACAAGTTAAAGATAACAAAGGAAAATGGATAGGATACAAATATTTCTTATATGAAAACAAAGGAGAAGGTAATGAAAAGAATATTTGTAGCCAATGACCCAACAACACTCAGAATATATCCCTCTTTAGCAAAGGAGATTGGGTTTAATGAAAGTATTTTATTACTACAATTAGATTTCTGGTTGCAAGTTTCACCCCATGAAAAGAATGGACAGAAATGGACATATCAAAGTGTAAGAGACATACAAAAAAAGGTCTTTCCCTTCTGGAGTATAGCTACAATAAATAGAACTATTAAAAGTTTAATAGACCAAGGGCTTATTATTGTTGGAAATTTTAATGTAAAAAAATATGATAAAACACGGTGGTTTACACTAAACTATAATAATATTACTAAATTAAAAAGTGTAATAGTAAAAGAAATTGAACAAGATTTATCCTCAAACGATATGGAGGTTGATACAGGGGTTGATACACGGTTAAATCAAAATGAAACAGGGGTGTTACAAAATGATACACGGTTAAATCAAAATGAAACACGCTCAGCTCAAAAAGAAACAACGATACCAGAGACTACTAGTAAGACTACTTTAAAGAATACTACCAAAGATAATAATTTATTTAAACCCTCTTTTAAAGAAAGTAATAAAAAACACATAAATAATAATCTATATAGCTCTAAAGATTCAAAGGAGAAAAGTGAATTCATCAGTGGAAAAGAAAAACAACAACCTCCTCCGTCTTATAAACCACCAAATAATTTATCACCAGAAAACATTAAAAAGCAAAGAGTTTTATTTGAGAAATTTTGGACACAATATCCACGGAAAGTAAACAAAGTAGGAGCTTTAGCAGAGTGGCTTAAAATAAATCCTGATGAAGCTTTATTTAACCAAATAATGGAAGGCTTAGAGAATTACATAAAGTATGAATGGCCTAATGCAGAATTAAATTTTATAGTATATCCCAGCACCTTTCTTGCTCAGAGGCGATGGGAGGATAAGCCAGGCGTGCAATATCCCAAGCCTGAAAAGGTCTGGACGACTACTGAAGAAGAGAAGGACGGTTTGTATGATAGCCACATTAAGCCTTTTGTTTCGGGTATTTTAAAGGATGTTTAAAGGAGACAATCATGGAAGAAATTAAAAAAGAGATAGAGAAAATAATATTTTCTGAAACACCTTGCAAATCTTCTAAGCAAGAAAAAATAAGAAAGGTAGAAGAGCTTGTTAAGCTTTTTAAGTCCTATGCTCATTCATTAAAGGGGCGTCAAAAATCTACTGCAACTAAATGTTCAGAAACAACATATAATTTTATAAGAAGAAGGTAAAGAAATGAAAATTGAAAAAGAAATCAAAAAAATAATTGAGGACTGTGCTTGGACTTATGATGAAGAAGGCAACTTAGCTTTAATAGGAGAACAAGATTTTAAGAGAGTTATTTCGGAATTGACCAAATTTTTTAAAACTTATGCTCGTTCATTAGTGCCTGATATGCAACATTACGATAATGACGATGTAAAAAATCCCGACCTACAATTTAGGGTAATTTGTGCATATAAAGATGGTTACAATGCGTGCAGAGAAGAAATATTAAATGAAATAGATAAGGAGGATAATAATGGACTGGGCAAAAAAAGAAGTAGCAAATTTGGAATTAAGTAAGAAATTAAAGGAGTTAGGGTTTCCTCAAAATGAACCAGGCTGGTTTTGGTGTTTAAGGAAAGATAGCGAGTTCTATGATTTATTTTTCACTATGGATAAAATGTATTTTTACAAACCAAAACAATATGAAGAATTTTTTATATTTGAATACCATCATTTGCAAGATTATATTAAAGCTTATACTAACTCAGAATTAGGTGAGTGGTTGCCATTTTATTTGCCAGAATTGAGATTTTTAAGAATAGAAAAGAATGAAGATGGCTTCCATTATTATTATGAAGCAATAGCTCTTAAAGGATGTTATTTTATAGAAGAGCTTGAAGCAAATGCCCGTGCTAAAACATTAATTTGGTTAAGAAAGAATGGGTGTATAACTTTCAACCAAGGAGACAAAAATAATGCACAATCTAGACAGTAGGCTTGAAATCTTTATGGATATTGCCAAGAAAAACGAGGTAGTGGTTCATGAGAAAGAAATGATAAGGCTGATTACTATCAGCGATGACTACACCGATTTAGAATTTATTGAAGCAGTGGAAAATTTTTGTAAATTGGTAGCTAAAAAAAATTGTTTTGCAGCTTTCTGTTTTTTTCTACTTGATAAATTAAAAAAAGAAATACTATCTCCACAACAAGTCATAAACAAAGTAAGAATTAAATACCACCACGAACATCCAGAAGAACCTCAACCAGACCCTTATGACAAATTTAAAATAAAAAATTGTAAGCTACCTAATCCTAATGATATGGAATATAATGCTTTGTTACGAGTTATAAGTGCCTATAATAGCAACAAGGTTCATTCAATAACTGTAGCAGACAGTGAAATTGCAGCAAAATGGTGGAAACAGTTAAGAAAGGCCAATTACTTTATTACAGGCATTAGAACCACTCAAGAAGGAAAAAAAATTATTCTTAAAAAAATAAGACCCAAGACTTGACAAAATAAATTACTTGTTTTATTATATAGATAATTAAACGGAGGGAAAGAGATGGAAATCAAAGTCCTTTTAGAAAGTAAGGAAGTTCCTTTGGATGCTCAACAAATGGGCATTACAATGGATACACCTGAAACTGAAATACTTAAAGCATGTGCCCCTGTTATTTTGGAAGAAACAGGAGTTAATATTGAGGCTGATACTGAAGGCTACATTTATACGGTAAGAAAAATGACGGATACAGATACAATTTATATTTTACCTAAAGCAGAGGCGGGATTGTATGACTCCTCTTGAGAAGAACTTACAAGCACCTGATATGTGGAATCAGGAATGGGGCCTAGCCCACTCTAGGAGTTCTTCTCACTTAGGAGTCGTTTTGATAACAACAAGCTCCTCTAATGCAGGAATTTACAAGCTAATCGCCCAATTGGATAGGCATCAGCTCCAAAAGCTGATGGTTACGGGTTCAAGTCCCGTTTAGCTGGCCAAAACAATTCCTGCAACTTAGGAGCTTAAATATAAAATTTTGGAGGCTCAAATGAAGGAGCTACCTTCTCTTTTACCAGAAGAAAGGTTAAATGCATATAACTTACTTATTCAGGGTTGCCAACACCTATGGCAGAAAGGTAAGTTAAACCAAGATAAAGCTCTAAATATTCTCAAGCAGTTTTATAATATATCTCAAAATGACTCAGTGTTTCTAGCTCATTTCACTTCTTGGATTATCAAAAACAGTCAATCAAAAGACCTTAAAGTCTTTACAACCTATTCAAATGCCTTGTCTATTGCAGATGGACTGCCTTTTTCACCTAATTCAAAATATAGGAAGCCTAATTTTAGAATAGTAAGTGCTGCTGCAATTCAAGAGCTTGAACCTAGACTTGTGCTTAGAGTTAAACAATTAGGGTGTCTTAAATGGGGGACGAATGGCCTTCCTTATGCAAGGCATTGGCCTGTTGTTTTGAATACTGCTGTAAAAAAATATATTAAATATAGAGAGAAAAACCCGTTTTATATCAGAGGCATTAAGAATAAGGGATTATCTAAAACTTATATAAACCTTTACCGTTTAATGCACCTTGCACCTTCTCCTGAAACTGCATCCATCCTTAGATGGAAACAAAAAACTACCCCTGTAAAAATTGAAGAAGGCTTAAATTTTGATGGGTTAACTACCAAAGAAATTGCAGAAAGAATTATTAAAGAGAAAATCAAGGTTCAAAGAGCCTTGGGTGCAATTCCTGAAGTAACACCTGAAATTGCAATTGCTTTGTTATATGTGGCTAACCCTGATGAAGTGTTAATTTTAAGTAAGTTATTTGAAGATAAAGGGTTATGGGCTTATAAAGAAATTAAAAAATTATATGAAAAAAAGATTTCACAATCTCGCACTGCTGTAGATAGGGTTACTAGAGTTAAAAAGATTTCTTCTAAACTGAAGTCTTCAATGAAGAAAGCTAGAGCTAAGGTTCATAAAGAAGATTTTGAAAAGGCAGAAATAGGTAAAGTATTCCTTCATATTGATATATCTGGAAGTATGGAAGATGCGATTAGGGTTGCTAAAAAGGTTGCACCGTTAGTTGCAGAAATGGTATCTAATCCTGAAGAAAATTTTAGATGGGGCGTTTTTAATGTTTATGGTAAGGTTTTACCTCTGCCTAATGAATTTGTAGAAGATGCTTTTGCACAAATCTTATTTGGAATTAGACCGTATGGGGCTACTGATTGTTTTGCCTTATATCCTGAAGCAAGAAAGTTTGGGGCGGATGTGGATATATTTATCACAGAACTGGTAGAAGGTCATAATATGGGGAATCTTACACAGAAAATTAAAGACTATAAAGATAAGCCCAAAGCTTGTGTAATTATAGATTGTTGGTGTGATTATCCTGGTTTTGGACGAGGTAATCAATTAGAAATAGCTTATAAAGATAATGGAATTCCTGTATCTGTTTTAAGTTATGAAACGGTTACCAATTCAGCTTTAGTCATGGAAGCTATTAAGGTTGCTATGAAAGGGCAAATGGCTATTATAGAAGAAATCATGAACACACCCTTATTAACACTGCCAGAGTGGTATTATGCAATATAGTAAAATTCTTAAAACTATCAGGTCAATTTATGAAGAAAAAATGAAGTTTCTAGCACCTGTATTAAATGGAGTAGCTTACAGCGATATTTATACCCTAGATATTTCTAAATATTTACGAGCAAGAAATTGGAATGATGGCTGGTATTGGATTGAAATGTGTAAAGGCAATGTAGAAATAACTCAAGCTTCAGTCTTGGATGTAAAGCTTATTTATCAAAATAGAGCATTTACAGGATATGGGTTTCATAATGAATTTGTGCCTTATTCATTCAATTTGCTTAAAACGAAATGGGATATAACAACTAATTCTTCCCAGCCACTTCATTTATTACGCACAGATTTAGACTGGCAGTCTTATGCAATTATTCCAATTGCAACCCCAGCCAAGGTAATGTTTTTTTACGGCTGGGAATATCCAAGCAATCCGCTTTTAATTAAATTAAAAGATAAATTTATAACTAAACAATATTTAGATATAGATAAGCCCATTATAGATATAAAAGGATTAACTCCTGAGTTAAGGTATTTATATTTTCTGTATGTATTAGAATATAAAACTCAACAAGAATTGCTAAAAGCCCAAAAAGAAGAAGAATTTAAGAAAACTTTGGTAGGACGGGTTAAATCTGCATTAGAAGAAGTAAATGGCCATTTAATTGAGCTGAAACAGCGTGGAAATAACTTAGAAATTATCTGGTCTGTGCAAGGAGAAAAATTTAACAGCTTAATCAATCCTAATAACTTCCAGATAAAAGAAGCAGGATTCTGTGTGGAAGGCATGGACAATATTTTATCTCTTAAAAGCATGGTATTAACAGCTCAAGAATTTATTGAGAAGGATTTAATTTATAAAACACGATTTTAAATGAAACGGATAATAGAAACTAAAAATTTCATTATTCATCTTGATTTACAATTAGCTTTCTGGTTTTTAGTATCTACAATGGTTATAGTTTTAGAAGATTTACCTTGTATTTTATCTTTGGGTATTATTGATTGTCAATGGTTGGGCTTGCAAAAGTTATGGCTTAAATGTTGGGATAATTATATGAAAAGGTTTAATAAATTACAATATAGAATGAGGAATAAATATGGCATTTAAAGAAGTAGGTGTAATTTTAGGCACTGAAGGGGCGTTTAGGAATTTTGTCCAAATTAAAATTGGCAATAGTGCCTCTGTAAAATTTGATTTTTTAGAATGGTGGAAACTGCATCAACTCTATCCCCAAGACTGGATTGTAATTCATACTCATTCGTCTGAAATAGGAGTTAGTCTGAGTAATATAGACAATGAATTTTATGAAGCACTTGAATTAGCATTTGCACCTCATCATTCACTCTTTACTGTATATCAACCTAAATCTGGAGATTTTGTTTTTAAGTATGAAGGTTCTATATTTACTGGTGTGTATGATATTTTTGGAGACTATTTAAAAAATGTAATTTTGCCTTCTCCCGAATTTCAAGAGCCACTTTGTAAGGGATTGAAAATGTGCTTTCATTTAGATTATGTAGTGAGGTAAAAATGAAAATAGCTATTTTTGGCTGTGGTGCATTGGGTAGCAATTTAGCTTATATTTTGGTTGGTGCTCATCCAGATTGGGGATACTATCTATTTGATTATGATAAAGTTGAAACTAGGAATATTCCTAATCAATGGTTTAGACCTTCTCAAATAGGATTGTATAAAAGTGAAGCCTTACAGCTCAATTTATATGACCAATATGGAATAATTACTCAAGCTCAAAAACTTAAAATTGATACAAAACCAGCATTAGACCAATTTGACCTTTGCTTGGATTGTTTTGATAATGCTGAAAGCCGAGCCTTAATATCTTGCCCTCATGCCATTCATATAGCCTATTCGGCAGAAAGAACATTTGAGGTAGTTTGGGATAAAGAATTTAAACCTGAAAAAGCACAAGACGGATTTGATATTTGCACTTGGCGTGGTGCAAAGGCTTTTATTTGCCTTGTTGCTTCTTTAGGAGCAATAGCTGTTAATCAATGGGCATTGAATAATATAAAAATAAATTTTTTGGGCAACGAGAGAACGATTAAAAGCTGGGTATGCAATGAATAGCCCATCCGCTCTCAGACGCACATATTTCAACGCTGAGGCAGTTTTAACCTTAAAGACATATAAAAGTATGTCTAAGCCATTAAACCTTGCTCAGAAACAAAATATGGAGGAGTTTTAAATGGAAAAGTTGATATTGTTTATTGTTGCATTATTAGTTGGGCTAGTTTCTTGTATTTGTGCTCAAATTTGTTTTAAACATATAGATAAGAAAAGTGGTAAGGAGTTTTAAAATGAAAATAACAAAGAACTTGATTGATGATGTAGGTAACTATAATGCAAGAGAACAATGGATAAAAGCCAATGCAGATATATTTGCTGAAGAAATGCAAGATAAAATATGGGATGTGATAACTCTAAATGTGGAAACACAAATAATCCCAACTTCTCTTGGTCTTGTTAAAATAAAATTTAAACATAGTTCAAAGTCAACACCATTTAGCTTTGAAGACCTTACAAGAATAATAAGTAATTTTAAACAAAGATATGAGAACATTCAAAAAATAGAAGATTATTTTAAAGTTGCAATGGAAACTTATGAAGAAATATTACTGATTGAAAGTAAATATGAGGAGTTTTGAAGGATGAAAACTTTTATAGAAGAGTATAAAGGCTATAAAATCTTTTTAAAAAATAAAAGATATACAGCTACAAAGAATGAGACCGTATCTATTTCAGCAGATACCCTAGCCGATATTAAAAGAATAATTGACGAGATTGAGAAAGATGAAACAGAATAATATATTATATATTATTTATTTAACTACCCCCTCATACATTTTGAGCAAAATTTTGAAAGGTGCTTTTAAGAATGATATATTGGATATTTAGACAAAGCAATGAAATTCAAAGTTTGAATATGGAGGCAAAATTGGTTAAGTTTTTAATGAATTATAGAGAGTTTAGCAAATTCAAACTTTTTCACGAAATTAAATTATTGTATTAAGGAGGCTTAAAATGTCTTCAGGAAATTGGGATTATAAGGCATGGGATGAAAACGGGAAAAGTAAAAACCCAGTTTTTAAATGCTCAAATGGAACTGAAATAAAATTGTATAAAAATTGGGTTCATATAAAGGTTGAAGGCAAAACGATTAGTGTTTTTAATGGAGAATTAGAAACTAATTCTTTCTTTTTATATGCTGAGCGATTTAAATCTCCTTATAATGCCATATTTATGGTTATTTTTGATATAAACACAAATGAAAGGTTTTTTGGGATAGGAGCTTATGCATGGGATGATAATCAGGTTGGAATATCTGACCCTTTAAAAGAAAAGTTTATAGAATGGGTTAACTCTTTACCTAAAAAGACAGTAAATCCAATTATGATTGAAGATGAAATACCAACTAGCTTTGAGGGACTTTAAAATGGAACAACCTTTTAAAATAGGAGACATTGTTGAAATTTTACCTTGTCCATATGCAGAAACATTTGATATTGTAGGGAAAACGGCAAAAGTAATTCAACTTCTGTCCTTTTCTAACATAGTAGTCAAAGTTAAAGTAGAGATAGGTGATAATGTATTTTATTTGCATCCAATGGAGTTAAAGAAAATTAAGGGATAAGGAGATGAAGAATAAACATTATTTCAATTTATTAAGCAAACTTGAAATACAAGAAAAACTTATTTCAATAAAGGAGAGTTTATGAGTAAGAAAATAGATGATTATTTGGATTTGAAAATTAGAGATGAAAGTTTTGGTGTTAGTATTGAAAGAATATTTGCTCTTAAAACAATAGAAACATTCAATAAATATGTGTATGCACAATTTGAAGAAGAAATAAAGCGTGCGACAAGAGTAAAAATATTGTATGAGATTATGAAACTAATTGCTCAAGAAATAGAAGAAAATGGATTTGAAGTATGGGAAATTGCAGATATAACATTGAAAGGTATAATGTTTGATACAGACTTTGATACAGACACAGGGAAGTTCTTAATGGTATTGGATGAAAGACAATTACACCATATACGACAAGCATACCATTTTGGTATATTTAGTATAAAACAATTTACAGGAGGAACAAAATGAAAATGCAACGAGGAAGAAATACCACGGTAACTGTTTCCTTACCTCTTGATTACTTGGTAAGGATTGACAAGGAGTGCGAAAAGAAAGATGTCAATCGGAGCTACATAATCAGGCAGGCATTGAAGCAGTATTTTAAAATCAAAGACTAAAGTGGCATCTGGGCTTGAACTGAATGGTTAAAACATTTATTAATTTTATAATCAAGTAAGGTAAATTATGATTAAATCTTACAAACTAAAAATTTATGCAAATAAAAATAAAATCAAGGAACTAAATAAACTTATTGCTTTTTGGCAAGACCAAGTAAATCACAAAATAAAGCTGTTTTGGACATTTAAAGACATAAAAGGTTCATATCCTCCTAAAGAATATTGCAGGGGTGGAAGACTTGTTAGGGATGCTTCTCAAAAAGCTTGGCAAATAGTTAAAGGTGCAAAAAAAACCAAACAAAAGGAAAGGCCATATTTCAAAGGCAAGGAAATAGATTTAAATCAGTTTAGTGCCTATATTATTCCTGAATTTAAAACAAAGGAGTTCAATATTTGGTTTAAAGTAATTTCTACTACACCAAGAAAAAGGATAATTCTGCCTTGTAAACGGACTAAAATCTTTAACGAAGCAGTTAATAAAGGAAAATTAAGAAGGAGCTTTAAATTATTGAAAATCAATGGCAATTATTATATGCAATGCTTTGTGGAGTTTCCCGAAATTAAACAAGAGAATAAAAATATTATCGGCATTGATGTAGGTTTAAATAAACCGATTGTAACTTCTGATGGTAAAGTTTTAGGTAAAGAATTGAAAGGCTTAAAAATAAGAACGAAATGGAGGACTTATAAGCATTGTTTATCACCTACTAAACAATGGCTTAATCACTATGCTAAAGAGCTAATAAAGCTTTATCCTGATACTGATTTTGCTGTTGAGGATTTATTGTTTAAAGGCAAGAAAAATAGAACTAAAAAATTTAGGAGAGATAATAATAATTGGCCATATAAATGGTTGGCAAAGAAATTGATGGAGCTTTCAAGCCTCAAAGGTTTTGGGGTAATAAAGGTTAATCCATGTAATACTTCCATTACTTGCCCGTTATGTGGATTAACTGATAAAGCGAATCGGCAAGGAGAATTGTTTCATTGTATTGGCTGTGGGCATAAGGAAGATGCTGATATAATTGGAGCAATTAATATCAAACTTCTTGCCGAGAGAGTAGCTAGGAAGCAATCCGTCTCCTCAACCAGACAGGAAGGATAAATGTCCATTAAGTCTGGAACGGCGCAGAAGGGTTCTGTTTTAAAGTTGGTCTTGGAGTATTTAGACAGTTTCCAAGACTATGACGGTGAATTTGTTTTTACTATAAAAGAGATGATGCAAACTCTTGGGTTAAGTAGCAACCAATATTCAACGGCATATAAGATATTGAACAAGGCTGTTGAGTTTGGCAAAGTAGAGAAAGTCAATTCAAGGGATTATCGCATCATCAAGCATACCACACCCACTTCCTTCCAAGATATGTTAAAACCTGAATTAAAGATACCCTTACCATTTGGCATTGGATATAAATGTTTGTTGTTTCCATCAGACATCATCTTAATTTATGCGAGTTATGGGCAGGGTAAGAGTTACTTTGCTATAAACATAGCTCTTTTTTACCTGCAAAAAGGATTGCCTGTTCATTATTACTATTCTGAATGCAAAGAAAATATTGCTTACAGGTTTGCTAAGTTAGTTGATGTAGAACAAATGATTGAATGGGAAGAACAAGGGAAGATTAGGTTTATCCCTATTACAGACCCATTTATGAAACCCCTTGCAATAAGTAAAAACAGCATAATCATCTGGGACTGGGCGGATTTGACAGGCAGGTATGACAGAGTAAACAAGTTCATTCGCAAACTACAAGAAGGACATAAAAACCTAATCTTTTTATTTTGGCAAGCCAAAGAAGAATACGGGAAGTTAAAACCTTATGGCAGGGAAAGCTCACTCCAACGGCCTGCTTACGGTTTTGAAATCCTGTATGATGGTGAAGATAAACGGAAAGAATATCCAATTTTGCAATTTACAAAAGTTCGGCAAAGTGAATATTACACAGAAGGCAAAGAGATTTATTTAAAGTTTGAAGAAAATGGCCGTTTGGTTCATTTAGAGGATTGTCATCATAGAGGACAATTGAAGGAAATATTAAGGCAAGGAGAAGAAGAGGAGGATGAGTAAAATGCGTTACAAAGAAGGAGACAAAGTAAGAGTCCGTCAGTGGGAGGCAATGTTAAGAGGGAATAAATTGGTATGTAATAGTATTAGCTTTCTTGGAACTCCATTCACATTTCCTAAGACAAATAGAAAATTTTGCGGACAGATTGTTACTATAAAAGAAGTCTGGAACAATTATTACTACATTGAAGAAGATGATGGACAATATTGTTGGACTGATGAAATGTTTGAAGGTTACGCCTTTAAATTTGGAGAGCTTATTGAAGTCAGTCAATCTGGGAATAAATGGGAAAAAAGAATTTATGTAGGTTATATTGATGGTAGCGATTACCCTTATATATGTGTATATTCAGATGATAATAGCCTAAATGAATTTAAAAAGGGTAACAGTTTTAGCATTATGTCATGGAAATATGCCCGCCCCATTCCTAAAAAGCATACAATAATCATTGATGGTGTAGAGATTGAAGTTTCTGATGAAGATTATCAAGCTTTAAAAGAAAAATTGTGTAAAGGAGAATAAATTGAAAGATACTCGCAGAGAAAAAGGATTAAGGTTTCAAAAATGGGTTAAGGATTGGCTTAAAGAATTAGGCTGGATTGTTCATAATCAAAAGCCTGTAGGGAGAATGCTTAAAATAAAAGATAAGAAAACTAAAAAAATAAAAACGATTTATATCAGCCAAAGAAATGATGTATTTGGTTGTGTAGATTTAATTGCTAAGAAAGAAAACAAGCCTACTTTATGGATACAAGCTACATTACATACAGGAGTGGGTGAGAAAAAGAAAGCCTTGCAAATAGTGCCTTGGGGCAAAGAAGACATGGTGCAGGTATGGGTTAAAAGAGAAGACGGGCATGTGGATATCTTTATATTGGGATGTGATAGTTTACATTTGATTGGGAAGATAATTAGAAGGAAGTTTTATAAGGGGGAGAGTGTGGTATGGGAATTTTAGAAAAATTCAATCTTTGTTGGCATAAGTGGAAATATGTATATTCAAATAACACATATACATTTTTGGGAGAAAAGTGTTCCAATTTAATAAAAGCAGGATTTAGAATATGTGAAAAGTGTGGTAAGGCACAACAATTTCGTGCAATGTATAAATATCAGAGTTGGGAAACTCTATCTGATTGTGAAACTAGAATATTACTAAGTAAAATAATTGATAAAGAAAATTACTTCTTATTAGAAAAAAACTCGCAATTTAAGTCCACCGATAAAAGTAATTTATAGGAGGTAACAAATGAATATAGATTATAGCAATTATGATGATAAAAAATTTAGCGAGTGTATATATTCAGTTATCCCGAAGCCGATGATGATAATGCTACAAAGCTGGAAGAGGAATTAAGAAAACGAGGATTGTTTGAATGGGCACACCAAATGTTTAATAAGCTGTATGATATTTTTTAATGATGAATGGAATAAAAGAATAAATGAGGTTAAAACATGAAGAAGAATTTATCATACTATCTCAGTTTACCTTATCATATCGTAATTAAAAAAGACTTTGACCATGATGGCGAGGAATATTTTGGTGCAGAAATACCTGAATTACCTGGTTGTGGAGCTGAAGGTAGAACTAGAGAAGAGGCTCTTAGAAAATTACAAGAGGCAAAGAGAGCATGGATAGAAGTCAGTCTTGAAAGAGGTTTAGATATTCCTGAGCCAAAGAATAATGTAAATGTTGTTACTATATATGATATTGATGTTGCAGATATAGCACCTAATATTGCAATAGAAAAGGATAATGACAAAGATTTTGGAAGCGAAGATTATATAGAAAAGGCCAAGTAAATTATAAACAAAGGAGGTAAAAATGGAAAAGTGTGTAGCAAATAGACCACCGTATTGGGATGAAATGGGTAATACACAAAAGTTAGAAGTTTTGAGAAGAGAAATAGTTATTTTAATAGAAGAAGTAGAAAAATTGAATAAGTTATTAAGGCATACGCATAGTATGTCGGGACGAATAGTTTATGAAGAAAATGATGAATTTTCTCTTTCTTTGCCATCTTGGCCTCCTAATCGTTTGCCAATTGAACTACAAAAGAAACCTAATAAAGAAGAAATATGAATGCAAGAAGGCAGGCTTATAAGGAGTTAAAGAAAGAATATAAAAACAAAAAGGAGTAGAAAATGAATGCTCTCTATTTTTTGGTTGGATTTCTTCTTTGTTACTTGGGGTGGAAAATTACAGCAGTAACAATTGTTCGTTCTTCCTTGAATGATTTTGGCTTTTTCTTGATTTGTATTGGTATAGTTATTTCCCATCTCAAAACGATATTGGAAAAGGCAAAATACATTAAGGAAAAAATCAGAGGTGTCTTAAACGATATAAATGATTATAAGTAAGCAATGTTTTACCCCCAACCTTCAATACAATTACAACTTGATGCACCTCTTGACCTGAGCACAGTAAAGGCATGTTTCACTGAAAAGCAGTTGGATTGGGTATTAGAGAAAAGAGTTAGCGGAGAAATCATGGAATTATGGACACGGATTAAGTTTATTGGAATGAATACGAGAAAACATAATAAAGTGATGCTGATAAACAAGATGGTTGATAAGATTAAAAAGATGTCATTTGATGATAAATTGGCATTGATACCTAAGATAATTGAGAATGAAACATATCTCTTTGCCATATTACTTGGTGAGCCTCAATACTATTTCAAGGAAGTTCTTTTTAATGACCCTAGAAGAAGACATATCCGTTTTATTATCTGCAAAAGATGCGGACAGATGCGTATTCATAAAAGTAAAGGGTTGTGTGTTCATTGTTATGGGTATCTTAAACGAGACAAAAAGATAAAATACGGAATAAGAGAAGTAACAAGAGGCAACAAAGTAATTTGCACCCATTGTAAGAGATTGAGAAAGCATCATAGTGCAGGATTATGCACCGTTTGTTACCACCATCTTAGGAGAAAGAAAGTATGGGATAGGTATGTTGAATTGTTAGTAATTAAATTGTTAATAATTGTAGGAGGCAATCGTGAAAGAAATCATCTCACGCCAGTTAAAATGGCAAAGGAAAATGTTGGAGGAGGGTAGGTGTATCATCTGTGGGAAACCTGCTATTCCAAAAAGTAAATATTGTGTGAGGTGTTGGCTAAATCAATACATCAGGTATGCTAGCAGAAGGAAAAAGCCTGTAAAGTTTAAAAATTCAAAAACTGTTAGGGCATTACAGTTGCTTGTGAATGAAGATTGGGAAAAGAAAAATAAGATTGAGTATAAACCTTCTTCACCTTTCACTGTGTATGGGCCTATAGATACAGAGCAAATAAGTAAGGAATTAGAATGAAAAGAGCATTAATTTGGGAAAAGATTTTAATCTTGGTTTGTGGTTTATAACTAAAGAGGTAAAAGTTATAGAGGAAACGCCAAGAGCGGTAAAGATAAAGAAATTTATTGGAACTGAATGGCTACCCAAGAGAGGATTTGGTTTAAGAGTGGAGATGATAAAAAATGAGTAAGTATCATGGAAAGGAACTTAGATTATTTATCTCAAACAAAGAAGGCAAAGAATTATTTGAATGGGCTGATAAACTTAATCCTACTCTTGCTGAAAAAGTTAAGAGTGCAGTTGCTTGTGCTTTATCTAGATGCTCTAATGGGTCTTTTCTTTGGAATGCTTTTTATTATTATGGATGTGATGCTGAAAGAGTAAAGGAAGAATTAAGGAAACAGTATAAAGAAAAGGGCACGATAGAAATGGGGAAGCGATGGGGATTTGATTATCATACAATACAGGAAGGGTTACGGAGGATAGGAATTGAAATTAAACCACCAATATATAATAACGCTCCACATGGTTTGGCGAGTGAGGCATTTGAAAAATATGGTGGGATAGAAGCAGTTTTGAAACAATATAGTGTAACAAAATTCAGTAAAATTTGTAAACTCTCTGTTTCTTGTTTATTACAATATTTAAATAAACAGGGGTATTATTATGATAGAGAAAAGAGAAAGTGGAAAGTTAAATTTAATAAATAATCTCATTAGTGACGATTTTCTTAATTATGGTGTATCAGCCTTTGCTCAAATAAAAGTTGCAGAGGAAGTTATAAAAGAAAATAAAGAAGATTATCCTCTTGTAGATAAGTGTTTTTTAGCTTTTCGTTCAAAGCTCATTGGACCCGATTTTGCACCTTGGATTTTCCGTTCTCACTGCAAAGAGATTGCAGACAGACTGAAAAAAGTTGGAAAGAGATGGAGTAAGAAGCAAATCTTTGACCTAATGCAACCACTCACAAAAGCAGAGATTGTATGTGCTCTTTCAAGTGCCAGTATGCTTGCACCATTAAGACGGGATGCCTCAGCGTTGGCATTGCATTATTTTAATGAGATTACTAAGGAAGAGGAGAAAGAATTTAAGATTGAATATATTCCAATATCTGAAATAGAACTAAAGCAAGCAGAAGAAGAAATTACATGCCATTTAAGCAAATTTGGTGAGGAAAGGGCTAAAATAGTTTGGGAGAATTTTTAGTATTTTAAAAGATAAAGAAGGTAAACAATGAACACACTTTGTCTTTTTAAAGTAACAGTTAAAGGGTTTTTTGGTAGTCAATATAAAACTGTTTATGTTATATCTGATAATTTGGATGATGCTTATCAAACTTATAGGAATTTCTTAGATAATCAAGACTTGGGGTTTGAACATGCAGGAGATAGGGAATTAGAGAAAATAGAGCTGGTAGCTAAACTTTACAAAGAGGCTGAAAGAGAATGTAAGATGTTATTTATGTCAAACAAAGTCAGCAAAAGATTTATTTGAAAGGAGAGTAAACTATGCCAGAAAAAGTAACTCAAACAAAGCCAGATGAAGAATATTGGTTACGTATTGCAAATCAGGTTGATTCAATTATTGCCTTGGTTCGTAGCTCTATTAAATTGGAGGATGTAGAAAGATTTAACCGTTTTTTAATGACCTATGAGGCAATAGCTTTATTCAAGGAAGATTATCCTAGGCTAGTAACAAGAGTAAGGCTGATAGAGAATGCTTTTAAGTGGTAAAAAGGAGGAGAACAATGGAAGATAATTTTGTTGCATTTTCATATTTCATTGGAATTATTTTATTTCTCATTATACTTGCTATTATGGGGAATTAGTTATAAAGCAAGGAGTTAAAATGGCGAAAAGGATAAGAGGGATAAAATTTGGTAAATGTGATGGTTGCGGAAAAGAAGGTATTATTTCATGGACTAGTGACGGAAAAGATTATATTAAAGATTTTCATCTTGAACGGTCTATCTTAACTTGTTACGGTCCCTATCACTGTTGTAATGAGGAGTGTTATGCGAAGGCTAGAGAAAGAAAAGGAAAGAAAAGGAGGATAATCAATGAATGACAAGGTTAAAAAACAGGTTGAATGGGTAATAAATAAACTACTTTCACAGGCAAACGGAGATGCTGTAATTTTACTAGTGTATGAAAAAGAGGAGAATGAAGCTAGGATTTATCAAAACGGTGAAAAAGGTAGCTACTATATCTGAAGAAGTAAATAATTTTGGTTGGCCTTTAACTAAAGAAGAAATAGAGAAACTTTATAAAATTGGAATGAAGGAACTTAACTCATGATTAAAGTTTACGCATTAAGTGGAAGCCATGGTATTGGCAAGACAACTACTTTTGTTTATCTTAAAAAATTCCTACCACCTGAAAAATTTGCCTTTGTAGGTGAATTTGCCCATTGGATATTGGTGGAAATGGGCATAAGAGATACTTGGAAGGAAAAAATCTTTACTAATCACTCAGCCTACAATTACTTTGAAAATGCACTAGACTTCTGCACTATTGCTAGTTATCTGATGCATAGAGACAAGATAATTGTAGCAGACAGAGGCATAGTTGATAATTGTGCTTATCGTTTATTAGCTGGATTGCCATTGAATACAATTTCTTTGTTAGATTTTCATGGAGTTAATTTATATACTTTCTTTATGCGGTCTAGAAAAGAGAAGATGCTGAAGTAACTGAGGCAGTTAGAAAAATATTGGTGCGTTTTAAATTGTCTTTTGAAGAAATAGATATAATTGAGAACAGGCCAAAAGAAACAGCCAAAGTAATTGCTGATAAAATTTTAGAGATGGAGGAAAACAATGACCCAAACCAATTTCAAGGTCGGTGATAAAGTAAGAATTTTACCTAATTTCTATACCAAGGAGCTTAATATATGTGGAGAGGAGGCTATTGTAGTGCATGTATGTAATGACGAGCCTAAGCAAGTGAGGGTGGAAGTGCCAAATAGGGGTAAGTTTTATTTATTGCTGAGTGAGGTGGAGAAGATATGAAAGAAAAACTTTGTAGTCTTAATTGGCAGTGTCCTAAATGTGGTAAGAAATATGCATTTGTTCATTGGCCAGAAGGGGATGAGTTTACAATGACTTTCTCTTGCCCAAAAGAAAAGGATGTTTCCAAAAATTCAATTACTTTTGATTGCGAATGCGGTTGGAAATTTAGAGTTTGGATGGAAAAGGAGGAGAAAGCAGAATATTAGACTTACATTAATTTAATTAAGCAAGGAATTTAATTAGCATTTTTTATTCCACCAACTCATAAGTTTTTCAAATATACTGGGCTTACATCGGTAAATTTCGCCTTCAACACCTTTAATTATGTAATCTCCTACACTAGCCTTTTTCACTCCTTCAAGTGTAAATATTTTAAGCCCTTTCTTTTTTACCACTTCCTCAAACTCTTCCCAAGTCCATTTCCCTGCTGATGGGTGAAGCCCTGTAAAGTCAATAACTTCCCTTAAATTATCTCCAGTCCATTGTATTGCCTCTACTATGACTGGCTTTTTTCTATACTTTCTGACTGGCATGATGCTCTCCTATTTTGTTTTTATTTTTAAGCTTGTTTGCTTTATCCCTGAGATACTTAACCCCTTCTTGGGCTGAAGAAAAGACAGGTGACAATCTGCCTTGCTTTATGTCTTCTGAAGCTTCTTTTTCTGCTTCCTGCCATTCTTTTGTCCAGAAATAAGCTTGATTGGCATCCATTACAAAGCCCCCACAAACTTAATCATATAAGGCACAACTCTTTCTATTATATCCTTACTTACCAAAGAACCAAACCTCTGCCATAATCCTAATAATTTACCCTTCTCACACTCCGTTAACTCATCTGCTGTTTTTCCTTTCACTGTTTGTTCAATCTCATCCAGTATATTCAAAGCTTCAGCAGGTAGCTTATTTATATCATCTCCCAGTGCAGCTTGCCAGTAACAAGTGGAGAATTCACTATGCGAGCAAAGAACAATGGCTAATTCATCAGCCTGTTTCATAAAATTATCATAATTCTCAGTAAGCTTACTCATACCAGCACAACCTAGTAATATGAAACAAAGAAAAATAATAGATAATTTTTTCATTTTAAACCTCCAATTAAAATCATCAACCTTTCAAATCTTTTACACGCTTTAAGTAGTTGTTTTATACACCTTTGGCATTCTTCTGGGTCTTCTGTTTCAGGGCATCTAGTTCTAGCCTCTAATGCCCACTGCTTAATTAAAGTAACAAGTCTTCTTGCCTCTACTTCTTGTTTATTCATAATGTCTTAACTTCTACTTTACCTCTTTCAATCTCTATCCAACTTCTACTATCTAACCAGTCTCCACAATCAGCCAATTTCTGGCCTGTTTCCAAAGTATGAACAGACGGATAATGAGTATGCCCTATAACTAATATTCTACACCAATGAGCTTTCTCTAAGAAAGAAAAGGCCTCAGCATATATCTGTCCGATTTTTTCTTTCCATTTTTCCCTATCTCTTAGCTTCCATTCACTGGGTGGGTTGAAAAACCAAGGTGCAAACTTTGATAATAATCGCCAATTCCAATGCTTGCAAAGAGGGTCAAACTGATAACCATGCACAAAGCCTATCCTGCCCATGCGATAGAATGGAAATGTGATGACTTCCATGTCTAATAACTTAGGAAGTTTCTCATCTAGTTCTTCATCATGATTACCTACTATAAAAATTGCCTCAGTCTTCTTTACAACTTTCTTAACTGCCTTTATTAACTCTTGCCCCATGTAGCAATTTTTAATTTCCTTTACAGAACATTTTAATAAGTCAAAGGTGTCACCATTAAAAATTACCTTATCAGCTTTACAGGCATAATCGGCAAAGGGTATGAAGTATTGGCTGGTGTAAGGAATGTGAAGGTCACTAATACAAATTATTCTTTTATTTTCCATCTCACTGAATGGTTATTTTTTCGTCCACCATTTCAGCACTCATACTTGCCTCTTTCTCTGCATCAGTCATAGGGAGATTTTCTAAAAGAAATGCTATATCTTCCACTGTTAGATATAAAGCAAACCAGCCACCAAAGGTAATAAAAGCTACATCCTTAATTTTTGCTTCTACTGATTTAAGCATATTATAAAATACTAACTTTTCATTCTTGCCTTTGATATAGAATGTAAAATGCCCCTTCCCACAAGTAAGAGCATAATTATCACCTTCAGCTTGCCTTATTCTCCAGTTCTCATTTTCTGCTATTACTTTGCTCATTTGTCTTCTCCTTTATTTACCAATCTCCAACCACTACCGCTCCATCCTCCCTTTATTACTTTTTCATTTTTTACCAGTATTACATCATCAAATAAAGCTTGAAAGTTTTTGTAACCAACTTGAATGGTAGCAGATGGGTCTGTTACAATCGTTTTGTAATTACACCAAAACGAGCACCCAATTACCTCATCCTTTTCCTTCACTTTCTTTATTGGGACAGCAAAACTATATCCTTCTTTTACCATATACTCTGCTTTACATATCACTCCTACTTGTTCACTTCCAGCAAACAGTAAACCAATAAATGGTAAATCTTCATCAAATGAACCATCAGCAATTTTTGCTATATGTTCTACTGATGGTTCATAAACAGCAAAGTCAATATGATTTACATTATCTCTGGATAAACTAAGTCTGCTTGAACTCCCAAGTAACTTAGCTAAGAAGTTAAGCACTTTAACAATAAAGTTACCAATTGGACATCCTATATCCATTGGAACAATCTGTTTATGCCAATAATACTCCCCTACTACATTATCTGGATTCTGTTTTCCATGATATGCTCCAGGCTGTAAAATCCGTTTTTCGTTAATTTCTTCAGGACTTAAACTAGCATCAGGACAGAGAACATGACTATTAGAAGCTACTAAAATTTTATCTTCTTTATAAACAGGAAATATTCCCAAGCTTCCAGCAGAAATGAGCCAGTTTCCTATACTAAGCCCTATACTAACAGGACGAGTTTTAGTTGTCTTATCTACTTTTAGTGCATTCACCTCGCCAATCTCAACAACATCTAATCTTGTTTCATTGTGATATCTTGGAATTAAATCCTTCTTGCTCACATAATCTAAAGGCAATTTCTTTTTCACATATACTCTGATGCCCCTTTGCTCTGTTTCTTTTCCTTTTTCTATTACTGGTAAGAGTGTATTGGAATGGCCTATATATCCTCTCTTTTCTTTAAGCTGTTTGTGTAATGTTTTAATCATCTTTCTCCTCTTTATATAAATCAAAAATTTCCTTTAACCTTTTTCGTAATTTAGTTTTAAGCCTACCCTTCTTACCCATATAAATTTCATGTAAATTATTCACAGTTTCAGTTTTAGCCTTGCGTAATCGTTTAATCTCGTCTTTTAATGCCTTCTCTATGTTGAATATTTCAACCGCCATTATCTATACAGAGGTCTGTGGAAAAGGAACTTGCCTTTGCCTTCACTTAGAGTTCTATCCCAATCCTTGAATGAAAATGCAGGAGTGTGTCCTGTTTTCCCTCTTCCGATTACTCGGTTATATTCATTCTCAAGCTTATCTGCTAAAGCTGTATATTGACTTGTTTTACTTCTATAATCCACTACATCAGCATCAATGGTGCTGTCTTTGGATTGAGCAAATCTAGCCGCTAACATTCTAAAACAATAAGAAGTAGCCAATTTAACAACCAGTCTTGTATCACTCTCTGGGATTGTTCCCTCGTTATGTAAAGTAGTATACCATACTCTTAAACTCTCACTGGAAGACGGAGTATCATACTTCAAACGGAGATAATAAAGTTCATTCTTGAAATAAACAGCGTATTTCTCTTCTTTAATAATTCTAGGTTCTTGCTTTCCTGCTGGATATTCCACCATTTTTATCCAACTGAAAGTTCCAATGAAATCATCAGGCAATAAGAAATCATAGCTACTACCATCACCATCATACTCTTTCATTCTAATTCTGGGTCTGTCCTTTGAGTATTGATAAATTGCATCATCCAAGGCTTGAGATTTATCAGGGTCATTAAGAAATTTAGCCGTATCCTTTAATTCTTTATCTATTCTTTTTAAAAATTCTTCTTTGGTCATTTAAAAAAACCTCTAACTTATTATTACACCAACTAACCAGAAGTCAATCTAGCAACCTTAAATAAACATGACTCATGTAATCTCGCATTGGTTTTATATTTGCTGTCATAAATAACATCAACAATCAATTCCTTTTGTTCTGTTTCATTTCGCCTATTGATAATTTTCAAATCATCATCTGATAAGAAAATATAAACAGGATTATCCACATCAACAGAAACATCCTCTCTATTATTTACAATCCTGCCAGTAAATACATCTTTCAGCGTCCATTTAATGGATTTTATCAGGCTAGCCGAGATAGCATCGCCATCCTCATCAGTAAAGCTAGCCTGAATTGCCACACTACCTTTTTCAGTAATGCTAAATTCTAAATCTATTGGCATTGCTTATGTCCCATTCTCAGTATGGTTTGCAAATACTTTACAAGAGGTTGAGCCATCTTTATCCCAGCTAGATGCCCATTTGTAACTATTCAATATTGCACTACCACTGCTAGCAGAAGCTACTGAAATAAATGAATGAGTTATGCTACTAAAAGGCCCATCACTAGTTGAATATTCAAATTTCCAAGTTATGACATCTACACCACTACCTGTATTATCACTGTCATCATCATTAGTTTTAGGATAACCTGTGCTTACGGCTTTTTCACTGCCACTAGCTACTGTAAAATCATCATAATCATCTGATTTGCCAACTGGGTCAGGGCCTGCTGTTGCTAAATAAAGGGAATTAAAATCATTGGTTGGAGTTTCACCACAAGCCTTTTGAGCATAATATGTATCACCCGCATCGGTTACAATATTGCGTCCAGGGATAATAATACGGTCTGCTGTCTTTTCGTTCACAAGAACAACAAGAGCATCAGACAGTAAAGCTAATTCTTCATCAAACATTACCCTTAATGGCACCCAAATCTTTCCAAACCTACCCAACTTAATCTTCTTACCGAGTAACATTCTTCTTTCCCTCCTTCTTTGGATTTAAAACCACAATCATATTATCTGAAATATCAATTTTTTCCCTTATCATTTTTTCTCTTACATATCGTAAGATTTTTCTGAGTAGTCTTTTAAGCATTTTACATTTTCTCCTTAAATATATAACATTGCCCAATATTCTTAATCCCGCTTCCTGAATTTAAATCTCGCTATGTATCCACCTTCCTTATCAAAACCTTTCACTAAGCACCATTCTACACTTCCTTTAATATTATCTTTAGTTATATAAAGTGAAGTGAAATAACGACCAAAAATCCGTCTATACCATTTCTGATTAATTAATCTTTCAAATAATTTATCATGCAGATAATCAAATCTTTGTATTAATTTTTTAAACATTTAATCTCCTTTTCTTAAAAAGCTTATTTTAGCCATAAACTTTTTGAAACTTACTGATGCACGGTGAGCTTGAAAACTGATTTTACCAACTGCTAGTTTTACCAAGGTTGTAATTTTGACTAAACCTTCTGAAATTGTTATGACTTCATTCATAATCTTTACTAATGTAGCAACACAAGAACGGACAACTGTTTCAGTAATATTAACAGTTTCATTTAAAACTCTGGTTGCTCTACATCTTCTAACAATTGTTTCTGCAATAGACATTGTTTCAGCCATTATCTTTGACATTTTACATTTTCTATTCAAAATTTCAAGAATGCTCAATGTTTCCTGCATTATTCTATTGCTAGTGCATTTTCTTATTAAACCTTCCGTTATAGAAACTGTCTCATCCATTATTTTTACAATACCCGCTATACAAGAGCGAACAAAAGTCTCAGTAATGCTTACAGTTTCATTGATTATCTTAGTCAAAAATGCTCTACGACTTAATACCTCACTTATGGAGATATTCTCTGCCATAGCTCTAACTGAACGAAGACGCCTCAAAATTCCTTCAGAGATTGATAGTGTCTCATCCATTATTCTCCTTGAATGCAACCGTCTTACTAAAGTTTCTGTTATAGACACTGTTTCACTCATTATCTTAACTACCGTGCTAACACATGAACGGACAAAGCTCTCTGTTATACTAACCGTTTCATTGATTAATCTTACCGACCGTAATCTTCTAACCAAGCTTTCAGATATGGATATAGTCTCACTGATAATCCTTATAGCTCTTAATCGCCTAAGCACTGTCTCAGTTATGCTTAGTGTTTCATTTATAACTCTAGTTGAGAATGCTCTACGAGATAATGCTTCAGCAATTGATATTGTCTCGTTTATAATTCTATTTGACCTTAGTCTTCTTAATATTCCTTCAGATATAGAAACTGTCTCGTCCATCAAACGATTTGAATACCCTCTCCTTGGCATAGTTTCAGTAATTGCAACTGTTTCTCCGATAAAACGATTTGCATAAAGCCGTCTTATTAGAGTTTCAGATACTGAGATAGTTTCATCCATTATCTTAGTTATTGCTCCTCCAGCCGCCACATACTCATCCGCTCCAATATCCCAAGTTCCGCTTCGTGTCTCACCGTCTATGTCATCTGAAAAGGCTAAGTTTGGGTCGGAGGATAAATCTGTGCCGTAATCCTTTGCCCCAGCATCATTGGAAGCCAAGTGGAAGTTATCATTTGCTTCATCAACAAAGGTGAAGGTTTGGTTTGTTCTTGAATTAGCTCCAGGTGCTGTTCCATCTGAGGAAGCATTATAATCAGAATTAGTAGACCAATCATCCCCCCAAGCCGCAAAATCAGTGCCATTACCTTTGCATAAACAATTTTTTACGACTGAGTTGGAACCCCCACAAAAAATACCATATTCACCACAATCTATAACTGTATTATTATAAACATAAGCTTCATAGCTACCTGAACTAATACCTGTTCCATCTCCATCCGAATTTACAATATCATATACTAAATTATTCCATATTCTCACAATAGACCCAGATGGGGCACCAACACGAATGCCATATCCGTAACTATTCAGAGTTACACTCGCTTTTACGATACAATAGGAAACATCAATCTTACCGCTAGCATTTGGGCCAATATTGATACCTCTTCGATTATTGCTACTACTAAGGCCAACTTGGATGCCTTCTGCTTTGACGTAAGCTTCATCTATTGTAAAAAGATTCCAAGCTGTAGTCCCGTCCAACCGATATTTACTCGTATTCCATTTCCCATCATGCCTATAATTTTCACTTGGGTCAGTCCAAATCTTAATATAATGAGTTTCATCAGTAGTCCATCCATCAATATCTACATAAGAAGTGTCTGCACTTCCACCCGTGCATCGGCATTTAGCAACAGCTATCTCATCAGCTGTTACCAAATCCTTTTGTTCTCCTGCTTCCCAAGCACTCAAGCTGGTATAATCCGTCCCTGCACCATTGTCTGGGTCAACTATTTTAACACTCTCAGTTGCCATTATTGCCTCTGGTCAACGATTTTTAAATCTTTTGCACTTACCTCAACTATGCCTTTCTTTAAACTATCCTCTATTCCACTAACATCAATCTTATACCGCCTCCGTGCTATTGTATGGATTTCTGGTTCTTCTTCAACTTTGATATTGTAGTCTGGCTCATTCACTGTTACTCCAAAATGACTTAACTCTTGAGCCACTAGTTTACATTTTTTCAGGCATTCACTTTGTGCAGTGTCTTTGTCTGTGCTTGTAACAAGAACACCAAGTTTATCTGATACAGCATGATACCTAGAGCCAATAATTATTTTATGAAAATCAAGAAGATGAACCAAATCCTCTGGCTCAGCATCCTTAACTCGGATAATATAGAACTTTTCTTTGTTTAGTTCTTCCTTACCCCATTTCCAACCATCAGGCTTAATTACAACCACATAGCCTTTTTTATAGCAACCCCGCAGGTCTTTTACTTCATTGCTGTGGGTTGCATCACAAGCTTTTACAAGCAATTCAGCAGGCATCATTGAACCTCCACTTGAAAGCTTTGAGGAACTTCAGGCACTGGATAGGGAATATAGATTGTTACCTCAGTTTTGCCACTTTCATTATCTGCATTCTTCGCGCTTAAACCAAATGTGTAATTTTGTCCAACTGAGATAACATCATAAGTAAAAGCCTCTTCAAAACTCTTCATGCCTGTTTCACCATCACTGCATTTAGAGGTAAACTCCTGTATTTGTGTCCAAGTATCGTCTGGATTTTTCAAATACAAGACAAACTTTGTTTCCCAGCCAGGACAGTCATAACCCCACCGAGCTATAAAATCCATTGCTGTAGCCTCTGGAACGATGATGTAGGTATGAACCACAGCACCAGCCAATAAAGGTAAAAGCATTAATACAAAAGCTAATGTAGTAATTAATTTTCTCATTCCTGAACCTCCTTACCATATATTTTTCTAAATAATTTAGCCATTTTATTTTCATCTTTTTTATTTGAACCTGCATAAAGCAAGTCTTCTACCTCTACCATCACTATCTCTGTCTCTCTTAACTGGAACATATTATATTTAATTCTAATCCACCACTCATCAGCATGTTTTTCTACTCTCCATTTCAATTTAACTTACAATGGCAAATCCGTATAAATCTTCTGAGCTAGCACTGCCTGTTATTGTAATTTCATTACCTGATACCGTGCAAGCAACTGAAGTCCCATCCTCTTTCATAAGACAACAACCATGAACAGTCGTATAATCTCCTAATACAATTGTATCATCCGTGCTTGCAGAAGGTGCTTTAAACTGCACTCGCCTTTTCTTTCTTAATAACTCGCTACTTATGATTTCTTCACTTATCTCTGCCATTCAATCCTCCTTATTCTTCAATTTCTAAGAACGGCGTTAAACAAGACATCTCTGCTGGAGTTATCTCTACCTTTATCTTTTGCAAATCCTTTAGTTTGACTTTTACTACATCCAGCTCCATCTCTATCTCTTGCTCTTGTAGCTCCCTAAGCTCTTCAATAAACTTAGATATATTTTCAATTTGATAATTACCTTGAGCATCTACTTTAAATTTGCCTTTTTCATCTTTCACGCTGTATTTCTCTGCCAGCTTTCGCTTCATAGTAAAATATGGTTCAGCCTCTTTCCCTATTTTGTCAAAGTTACGGGTAATCCAAAAAGAGAGAACCATAGGCAACTGTTTTTGCTGGAGTTTTTGTGCCTCAACAGCGAACTTCTCAAAAAACACATTCTTTACTTTTACTTTCTTTTTCATCTATATTGCCCCTCCTTTAATTGCTTTCCCTTGCACAATTGTCCAATATGTTTAAGCCCTCTTCAACTCTGTAATATTTTTGCATTGTTGGGCAACTATAAAATGGCCTTTTAAAATAACCTTGGTTAGTTCTATATAACATTGAAGTTATAGTTACCTTATGTTCATCTAACCAAAAAAATATCATCATACAGTTTTCATTTACAACTTTCAGACGAAGCCAATCAGCACTACTTAACCTAACATTAACAACAGGCCAATGAGATAAATCCATGTCATCAAAATATACAGTGGCTGGGTAGGAAGAGGTCTCATAAAAATAATCTCCATGCGTATCCACATTATCCCCCTCAATTCTATACTCATATCTATTCTCTTTCACATCAAACTTCAAGAACCCATTGGTGGTTCCAATACAGGTAGGAATTGCTCGGTTGTTTGTTTGCAGTCGCATCTCATAGTAGCTCCATACTCCTTGAATATCAAAACCCCTTTTAAACAAGGGGTCACTTCTGAAAGTAAAATGATGTGGGATGGTAACAATCCCTACCATAAAAACCCCTAATAACAATAAACTCCCTTCAGCCAATCTCTTATTCATTACTTACCCTCCATATTATTATACTCATTTTACCCTCTTTCCTTAATGTCCTTCTAACGCTTCTATCTTTTTACTTAATTGCCTTATAGCACCTAACAACAGGCTTAAAGTAGCTGTCACATCCAATGCTTCTATTCTCACCGTTACTTTTTTATCATCCTCATAAGTTATTTCTGCATTTTTGGATAAAATACTTTGTAAATGCTCTTCAAAATCTTCTTCATCTTTCTTTAAATCACTGTATTTTATTGTCTTAATGAATTTGGGTAAAGTCTTATAATCTGCTTTGGGAATTTCCTTTGTTGTGTATTTGTCTTTGCTAGCCTTAATATTTTTGAGTAGTTCAAGCGGGTCTGCTATTTCTTCCACCATTCCAAGTGAGCAAACACCATTTGCTGTGCAATAATAAACATTGTTCCAAGCATAGTTACTCAATCCATTATCATAGGTAATATGCGATGAAGGTGCTATCCTGCAATGAAAATCTATTCTACCTGTGCCCTTATCATACAACTCATCAGTGCGAACATTTTTCCCATAAATATTGTTCCATGCATAAGAGCTACTCCCAAGGTCATAAGTAATATTTGAATACGGTTTTACCGACCTATAAATAGTGATGTCACTAGAAATCTTCAATCTAGCTTCAGCATTTGCTTTGATAGAAACATCGCCTCCAGTGCCTGCTTGTAAAATTAAATTATCATTAGCTTCAACATATATATCGCCTGTGTTATAAGCTAAAGAAAAAACACGGCCCTGCAACACTCCATCTGCATAAAAACGAACCTGACAAAGAGTATTTTGCTCACCAATTTGCACAAAATCATTATCATCCCCCAAATGAGCTTCACCTCTAAAATATGGGTCTTCACTTATATCCACTACCATTGTGCCTGATTTATAAGCTCGTAAGCCATTGCCATCTAAAATACATCCAGTAGAAGGGGGAGAGCCTGTATCCAACTGCGTAGTAACAATATATCCTGCATTGATTTTTGTAGCCGATATATCAGAAATCTTGACATTGGTAATGGTAGCATCTGTTATATAAGCACCATGAATACTAGAGCCACTCTGTGCAACCAGTTTGCCTTGAACAGTAAAGGTTGAGCCATCCCAATACAAATAATGGCTGCTAGAACCAACTCTAAAATTCCCCCCAGGATACCAGTAATTATAGCTGTCAAATACTAAGTCCCCTTTGATTGTCAATGTTGTGCCATTCCATGTAATCTTTTTCCCACTAGAACTACCCACAGAGAACAGTGGAGTGCCACTATCATTTGCACCTAGGAAAAACCCTGTGCCTGTATCAAAAGCAGTTTGCCCCGAACGGATAAAACCACCAGCATCAGCAATAAAACCACCAGTAACTCTAACTGTGCCCGCTACAAACAAGGTAGCTTGGTCTCTATCCCAGCGCAACCCATAACCATAACCTGAAGGCAAGTTTTCCCATGCAGAGGGGACGGTGGTATAAATGGTTATATCACTAAACTGAGTTAAATCGTCCCAATCATCCAGCTCAATGGAGTATCGGGTAGCTGTCACCTTGACCAGTAAATCACTACCTATCTCTATACTGTCTATGACTACTTTATACTCACCACCATAGTTATCTCCATTTATTGTGATTACATCCCCTGGTTCAAGTGCCAGCAATTCACTTCTACCAGTAAAAGATATTTGAGCAACTTTGAAAAACTTACGCTGAAACACTAAGCAGGCTAGCTTTTGGACATGAACTGCATTTTGAACCCAAGGAATAAATACTGTTTCATCGCTAATATAATCAGTGGTAGAACCTTTACCTGGGACTAAGGCTTTAAGCATATTGTCCTGTGGCTCGTCCTCTTTTTGCCATGCCACATACCCACTATCAGATAGCTCCTCTGATAGTTTGGAGTAATCAAAGCTTTCCTTGACTACTAATGAAGTGGTAATTGTCTTTTGGCTTGTCTTAGATAGGACAGACAGCACTAGTTTATCTCTAACCAGTATTCTAGCATGGCACATATTTAGTAGAGTGGATAGCATAGACTGTCTAGTTGATTTTTTCCAAAAACCACCATTCCACTCCAAACCCCAACTAGTAAAAGTAGAGGCTGCACTGGTAAATGAATCATCATCTATCTCATCATCAGGCACACCAAAATCTTTTAGTATCTCTTTTATAATGTTTGCTGGGTTGGTAGTAGTGTTGTAGCTAAATTTAGTTGGCATATCCAGTATCTTTTGCCCACTAATCCATACGCCACAAGCATCTGGAGTGCCATCTAAATTAGAATCAGCTATGATAGGCTGAAACACCCGCCAAGAGTTACCGAACTGGTCTGTCTTAGTGGATTGAGTAAAAGTATAGCTAGAGGAAGACCATGACTGTTTTATGCCCCATTCAGCAGGTGTATGAACCTCGGCAATTGTATAAGTATTGTCAGTAGAACCGAGCAAGTAATATCTATCCCCATCTATCTCCACAGGCCGTAAAGGAATGTATGCAGTGCCAAAACATACAGGCACACAAAGGTCTTCATCTTCATAATAATTGTCTGGGAATAAGGCTTTTACATATTGCGTGTTAGGATATGCACCTTCTAAATACTTTTGTAAGAAGTCTTCACACTCTAAAGTAATTGATTGATAGCTTCCATAAGCCCTTATAATGTTAAACTTCCATTTGGCAATCAGAGTATCATCTATCAATAAGTAAATTAAAACACTGCCATCTATAAAATTGTCTGCCGTGTAAGCATTGTCTTTGTTTCCTATTTCAATTCTCACTTCATTAGGTGCGATGATACCTGCTTCTGATTGATTTCGGTTTAAAGTGATACCAGGGAAATCTACTATATTAAAAGAGTAAGTGGTTGAATTGTATGTGTATTCCCTAGTTGACCAGTGGTATGAATTATCATATTTATCCGTTATATCAAACAGCCAAATGGCTGATTTATAAGTTTTACCTAGTAAATAATTTTGTGTGCTGTCCAGACTTCTCATTTATCCCTCTGAATAATTACCTAAAACTCTCAATCGCACTGGGTCAATTGAGTATAATCCTCCTGCTGCTATTGTCCTTTTCATTTTTGTATCAAATCGCACTACATAGTCATGGCTGTCTTTAGGATTTTGCCATTTAAAGGTCTTTGTCTTCTCCACCCCTAAATAAAAACTAAACAATTCATTACTTTCACTTTTTGTCAATGTAGGCCATTTTAAGGTAACATAAAACTTTACATCCCCTAGCTCTATCCGCTTTTCATCAAATCCACTACCTAGCAATATTTTTTGCCAAGGTTCGCCATCTTCCACCATTGTCTCTTGTGGTTCTATGGGCAAAGAGTAATCATAATCAGGTGTTAAAGAATCCAGATAGTTCCACATTTCACCTGTCATCCTCTCGTAAGCACCAATGTCAACCCCTTCACCTCTTGGAACAGAGTTACCTTCATAATCTTCCGTCAATCCAACACCTATCCCTGTATCAATACAGGGGGAAGAAATTTGGAGATGGAAGTCATAATTATCTGCATCTATAAAGAGTGGATTTTGACATAAAGAATGAGAGTCTTGTGAATGGTCATGAGACCAATAACCCGACTCACTCCCAAGAATATGTGCATAATCATAAGTGTCGCCATTCCAATATATGCAATTCTTACTATCTGAGTCTTCATAAAACAGGTTATAATCAGAATCCAGATTAAGAGTGCCTGAAGAAGCAAAATATAAATCATAACCATTGGCATCTTGGAAAAGGCCAACTATATTATTTTTGAAGGAAAGAGCTAGAGTTGAACCCGAACCCACACTAATACGAACATTTGTCTTTACACCTGTTCCAGGTCCTCCATCATTTTTCCAAAATACATTATTGAATATCTTAACATTTGCAGTCCCTGTAGCAGTGCCCATTATAAGGCCACCCCAAGGAGAAGTCCCACTATCCTGTTCTCCTATCCCATTATTAAAGACAATATTATAATAAATTTCATAGTCTCCATTTACTCCCTCCAGTGAAATTCCCTTACCATCACAGTTATAAATTTTATTATATCTAATTGTAACATTAGTTATATTTCCACTATCAGCTCCACCTTGAGAGATGCAAATCCCTTTACAATTTGTGCTTTTTTCTGCATAATCTGTCCCATTATCATGTATTTCATTATATTCAATCGTAATATTGTAAGGCTCTTGAGAACCTTCTGAACTAAAGGCAGATATAGCGATTCCCTCTTTATCCCCTGTAGAAATGCCTTCTGAATTGAGAGTATCTTTCTTCCCAATATGATGGACATGGCAATAACTTATCGTAATATCTGAGCAATCAGCACCAATATTAATCCCACGCCTTCCAATATATGTAACTTCAGTGTTTTCAATATCACAATTAGTAGCATTATTAAGACTTATTCCGAAAAATCCTCCAAAATGAACCTCACAATTGGAAATCTTACAAGAATTACAATCATGAATTGCCACCACGGTGCGAGATTTATATGGGTCAGCAGATGTATAAGCCCCTGCTTCAAACCTCAAATTCTCCACTTTTATATAAGATTTCCCATTGATATAAAGTGGATATTTTCTAACCCCTAATTCAAGAACATGGTCATCAGGAGTGCCTGAAGTTGGTTTATAATAAATATGGTTGGAGTCACCGCCAAATTGACCTAGACTTAAATCAGCAGGGTCTGAAGATTGTAACCTATACAATTTTTCACCATCTTCCAATAGAATCTGGTGTTCCCATATACTATCACTAATTTGCCAAACACCATTTTCATCTGGTCCTGTCCAACCTGTCTCAATATCTGCCCCTGTTATCTTAGGTTTATCACCATTCCCATACGCTCCAAAGGTAATAAGATTTCCATCTGAACCAGAAGAAGGAACGGTTAAAGTTTCTCGCCAAACTTCCCCTCTTTTAAAATATATATTATCACCAGCACTAAAACTAATAGAGTTTACTTTAGATACAGTCTTCCAAGGCTGGGTTTGTGTCCCAGGGTTGCTGTCATCACCTAAAGTTGCATCTACATAATAGCTAGCCATTTCTCTTCTTTTCTAACCATTCGTTTATTTCTTTTTGAGTAGCTACTCCTTTATCTTTTAAAAGAGCAACCAATGCAGTTATTTCAGTTAACAAATCTTGCAATTGTGCAGTTCTAGTATTCAATTCTTGTTCCACTATCTTTAATGTTTCAGTTCTTACCTTTCTAATCTCCCCCTCAAGTAAAACAATCCGTTCCAAAAGCTGTTTTCTGGTTGGTTTCTTAAACTTAATAAATCTACCCATTCAAAACTCCTAAGTTAAATCTACATATCTCCAACTTCCATTTACATAAGCATAAAGCCTTTGACCTGGGTTAGACGCATTAGTGTCTGCTGCTAAAATAATCAAGGCACTAGCACCAGTTGGAGGGGTATAATTTGTGAAATTACCACCATAATCATCTACATCCTCTCTTACTCTAACACCTTCGGTAAAATAACCTTTTCCAGACGCATGGACTGCCTCTTCAGGGTCTGCTACTCCTATGCTAACACTACCCTTTAAAAATGTCTTTGTAATACTATCATTCCCTAATACTATTGTATTGCTTCCTTTTCCAGTCGCATCATAACCGATTACTATCTCATTAGTAACACCATCAGCAGATGCTTTGGTATCAGAACCAATAAAAATACATTGATTAGAAGTTTGATTAGGGTCAGAGCCGTTAGCAATATATCGTCCTGCATTATATCCTATCCCTACATTGTAATCTCCAGTAGTATTATTTCCAAGTGCCCGATTTCCTAATCCTGAGTTATAATCACCACTAGAATTGTAAGAAAGCACTCGTGTTCCTAATCCTGAATTATACCTACCAGTAGTATTAGCATGAAGTGCATTATACCCCACTACTGAATTTTCAACTCCAGAAGTGTTTGAGCTAAGAGCTAACGGGCCAATCCCTACATTCTGATAACCAGTAGTATTGGCATGAAGCACATCATCTCCTATCCCAATATTATAGCTACTATGGTAAGTTTGAGTTGCTGTTGACCCCATAGTGAGGTTACCCGCATTCTCACCGATAAAGAGATTATGCCCAACAGTGGTTACAGTTCCATTATCACCATAATTAAAGTTATGAAAAAACGCAGTCCCTTCTTTGTATATAATCCCATACTGATTGGCATGAGTGGTGTTCTCTAGATTTATACTACCAGTCATATCAAGTTGATAACTAGGACTCTTACCCAGCCCTAACCTACTATTTGTCCTATCTACATATAATGGTTCAAGAAAACTAAGCCTGAGCAACCATCGCCCTGTGTTTGAGCCTACGTCATCAGGTGTAATTACATCTGGTGAGCTTTCTGAGGATGAGCTACTAGCATCAAAGACATGAACATAAATATAATCATCTGTCACAGTGAATGCTAACTCGCCGTCTTGCAATGAATTATATGGCAAAGCATCAAGAGCACCTGAAGCCCCGCCAGTTAACGCAACACATGAATATACTCGTTTATCTGCCATACCCTAACCTCTTCAATCTAAATCTAATGTATCCCACCCCAACACTCGTAAATCAATTGAAAAACTATCAGCATAAAATCCTCTTTTAAGACCACTCTCTAAATCCGTATCAAACCGCACTACATAAGTGCAGTTATCTGTGGGATGTGTCCATTTGAAAGAATTAATCCTACCATTAGCCTTATTTTCATTAAAATAAAAATCAAACAGTGTTGCAATCTGGTTTTTACTTAGTTGAGGGAAGTTCAGTGTGACTATAAAAAATGGTTCACTCATAGCCACCCTTTCCTCATCATTGTCTTCTGTCTCAACTATCCTACACTCTGTATCTATATTCTCAGACAAACTCTCCACAGGTAAATCAGGAAACTCTGCATCATAATCTGGTTCTTTGTGAGGTAAATAATCAGCCATTTTGCCTGAAATACTGCACCACTGCCATCCATCACCCCATTCCCAACCATCTGCCCATTGCCAAGAGAAAAATGACTTAGCCACTAGTGCGACACCCTCCTTACTTGCTTAATCAGTTCAGAGTGACCTCGCCTCATTTGCTCGGCTGTAACTGTTGCTATTTCTCTACCGTCTATATGCAGATGGATAGATTGAGAACCAGACCCACTAGTTACACCAGCACTTAGTAATGATGATGCAATTGACTTACCTAGTTTATCACTGTCAATCTCAACCTTAATATTTGTATTACGTGGTAATATTGTTTCCCCTGCATGGAGATGATATAGACCCTCTCTTGTAGTTACTCCACCTGTTTGTGCCGATGGAACGCCAGTTAAATAATTGTATATTTTCTCTAGCCAGTTTGCTGTTGCTGTAAGCAGTCTAATATCTTCTGGCATTTGCTCTTCTATCTGCTTTGCAAGATACTCACCCACTTCTCTTAGACGGTCATGGATTGCCATCATCCTGTTGGCATACTCTTGTCTTAGCAATGTAATTTGTTGCTCTGCTTGGGCATCTATTGCAGCTAACCGTGCTGATAAATCACTGCCAATATTGTTCATTGAACGCTCAATATCTCTAGCCCTATTTTCTAGTGCCTCTGTCTGCCTTTCTATTGCATCAATCTGTGTCTGTAATAAATCTATTTCAGAAACCGCATTATTTTCAACATCCTGTAAGGTGCTTACTACTTGTTGCCAAATGTCTAGGTATTGACTTGGTGCATATATCTTAGCTATTTCTAAATACCTCTTTGAAAATTCAATTAGCTCTTGTGCAGCTTCAGGACTAGTCTTTGCTGCTTCCACTAGTTCAGCCCATTTGACCTGATAGGCAGCCCAAGACTGCACTGGTGCTTCAGGGCCAAACTGTAATTCTTGTAGCCTTTGCTTTATACTATCTATCACACCTTTCCATTGTTCTTTAATGCTTTCTAACTCTCTCTTTTGTTCTCGGAGTGCTGAGGTTTCTTCTTGTATTCCATTCAGCCTCTCCTGCATCACTGCTCTTTGTGCTTCCGCTTCAGTCCTGATTTGTGCTTTTCTTTCTTCTGCCCTTGCCCTAATGGCTTGTGCCTCAAATTCAAACTGTCTCTGTAATAAGCTAAAATATGTTGAGGCATCTGCAATCAACTCATCCCATCTACCTGCCAAGGCATCAATATCACCCCAGATTGGCCCCCATTTAGTTTCTAATTGTGCAACCTGCCATGAAACAAAAGCAGGCTCAGGCAATCTAAATTGCTGAATGGAGACATATAAAGATTTAAGAGGTGCAATTACTGATTGTTCTATAAGATTTTTAATCTTCAATGTGACAGCAAGCAGCAACCTCTCTGTGGACAAGCCCAAAGAAGTAAGCTCAGCTAGTTTTTCCTGATACCAGCTTCTTATCTCTCGTAAATTCTGCTCAAATGAACTCAAAGTATATTGAGCAATAATATCTTCTATCTCACCAATGATAGAAACCACTGTTGACAGGTATTCATTGACAGTTTGTCCAAACTCCTCTGCTTTCTTTTTTACTTCTTCTTCCTTTAGCCCCTGCACTTCACCTTTATATTTCTCTAACATATTTACGAGTTCATTAGCAATCTCATCCTTATATATACCAACCAATCCCTCTCCATATTTATCCACTAGGTTCATGATTGTTTTGGCATAAGTGAAAGCAACTCCTAATGATGGTAATACTTCTCTGCTAAGTCTCTCATATAACTTTTTCATTTGCTCATTCCAGCGATGTCCAATCCCACCAACTAGTTCGCCAATTTTAGGTAAACCAAATTTTTCAAATAAATCCATACCAAGCAATCTATTATATTCTTCTACAATTGGCACTGCCCAAGCATTGTATGTTTGTGATACCAGTTCATTAACAAACTGCTTAGCTAGATTTTCCATGTTTTTCTTACCAGCACCAAAAGTCATTTTAATGCTAGGCAATTCTTCAAATCTCATTGTTGAAGGAAGAATACTTTGGTAAAAATCAACCAAATCATCTACAAAACTACCAAATGCCTGTGTAATCTCATCCATGCTTCCTTTGACATCTCTCTTTTCCATTATTGTGATTCTAGCAAACTTAGTCTTATACATTGCATAGATTTCAGTATGTTCATCCAGATATTTTTCAATCTCCCTCATATACCCTTCAACATAATCTAGACTATCACTTAAACCTTTTAATGATATCTCTGCTGTTCCACGGATAGTTGGCCATTTACGGCTAAACATTGAGGTAAATAAAGAAACTATGCCAGCTACAGCAAGACCTATACCAGCACCAAATGCTGCCCCACCTAGCATCGCACCGAGTGTTCCACCAGTTCCACCTAAAGCTGCACCCACAGCTCCCAAAGTTTGACCTCCAATTGCACCCAATGCTCCACCAGCTAACATACCCGCTCCTAAAATGGGTCTCATAGGAATTCCTCTTCTCAATCCAATCTGAGTTATTGGTATCCCCGCTGCACCAGCACCAACACCTACCCATTCAACTCTACCTTTAAAGATTGCTCTTCCAATTTCTGCTGCTGTGATTGTTGCCATAGCAATTACAGGATGGCCTGTAAACAAGGCTGCTGTTGCACCAGCACCACCAATAGCACGCCAAGGTTCACTTCCCACCATTCCAGCAATGCCATATGTAGCAGTGCCCAGTGCTCCCAGCAATTTACCTGTTGAGCCTTTAAGCCAATCCATAGCAGAAGACCAAATGGATTTTATCTTTTCTAAAGGGTTTCCAAATGCTTTAGGTAAGTTTATTTCTAAATTTCCAATTAAGGTTTTTTCCCATTCAATTTTCTTTGTAATCATTCCAGCTAAACCCGTTGCAAACTCTCGCACTAAAGCATCTCGCATAGCCTTAAAAACATCTGAAAGTTTCCGAGTTCCTAATACTATGCCTTCAAAAGCATCTGAAATTGTATTTTGAAAAGTTTGTGCTAAATCTATAGAATAAGTATATATATCTCTAAAGATTTCTTTTCCTTTATCTGCTCCTGCTCTTCTTATTGCATTTATTGCATCTTCAGCATCTTTTTCTACTTGAACTCGTTTTTTAACCAAGTTAACAAGCATTTTTAATTCTTCTTGTGTCAATTGGTCAAGTGATGTTCTGCCTTCTTTCGCTGCTTCTTCTCTAATTCTTCTTGCCATCGCTTCAATCTTTTTCAGCATTGCATTTCTGATAGATAAAACTCGGTTCAATTTTTGAGTTTCCCATTCTTCTACTTGTTTCATACGATATTTATATTGGTCTTCCAGACTACCTGTAAGCTTAGCCTCAATTCTTAATCTCTCAGTAGCCATTTCTTGAGAAATTTCTTTTCTTTGGCTTTCATATCTTTCATAATCCATTAACAAAGCATTGTAAGCATCACGGATTTTTTGAATATTACTTATTTCTTTTTTAGTTCCTTCTTCTTTTTCTTTTCTTAAACGTTCGTCCTCTTCAGTTAATTGTTTTGTAACAAGTGCGAGATATTTATTTAATATTGTTAACTTTCCTCTAAGCTCCACAATCTTTTGCTCAGCTTGTTTAGCTTTTTCAGAATTTTTAGTATAATCTTCCTGAGCTTTGTTATACTTATTAAGGCTTTCTGATAGCTCTAATATTTTTGGTTTAATTTGATTAATTCGGGACATTATTTCCCCAGCTTCAGCTCCACCTCCAAGAGGCATCCTGTATAATCTCTGTTGCAATTGGCTAAGTTCTGAATTGAGCTTAACCCATTTGTTATAATCACTCTCCCATTTTTTTCGTTCTTTTTCTGCTTCTTCTTTTCTTTCTTGTGCTAGTTTCTGTTCTAATTGCCTTTCTTCTAGTAACATTTTAATTTTTGTCTTTGTTTTCTCCATCTCAGCTTTAATTTCACGACGTTTTAATTCAAGTCTTGCATAAGTCGCACTTTTAGCTGCTGCTAATAACTCAAACTCCGCTTCTTTAGCTAATTGCAATGGTTTAGCTAAATCAATTTTTTCTTCTTTTTTTCTGAGTTCCAGTAGTTTTCTTTCAGTTTCTGTAATTGTGAATGTCCGTTTCTGTTGGTTTTCTATTCTAATTAATTGTCCTTCATAATCTATAAGCTTATCTAGCATTAGAGAAAACAATTTAAGTGGCACTCTAAATAAGGATGCTAGTGTGCCAATGACATGGGAAATCGCAGCAATTACAGGAGATATAGCTGAAATGGTCTTGAATATTATCCCAAATATATCAGCAACTAAACGAATAGCAGGAGAAATTTCACGCCAAATTATGGCAAAATTAGCACTTAAAGGCACGAGGTGTTCTCTTAAATAATTTGCCATATCCAGAATGATATTTTTTAAGGTTTCAAATAATGGCCTCAATCCAAACCTTTGTAGTAAACTAAAATAACTTCCAAATGTAGCAACAATGGCATCCCAAGTTTGACCAATTTTTTGAGATAAGACCAAATAGCCTAAGAAATGAGTATTTAAGAATTTAGCCCACTCATCTGCACTTGAGAGAAGTTCAACTTGTTTTTCATAATTCGGAATCATTGCTTTTGCTTGTCTTGCAAGTTCATTTCCCTGTCTTGTGATATGCTGAATAAAACCTCTGATTTCCTGATATATTTGTCCTTGTCTTTGAATATGAGGATTGGCTGCTTTAGCAGCAGCAGCAATAGCAAGCCACGCTTTACGATGTTCTTCAGATTGAACATTTAAAATTATTCCTTGGTCAGCTAAAGCCTTGAATGCTTCCATTAATTCTTCAGCCGTTCCAATGAATTGAGCATCTAATTTGACAGCCCAGGTATATACATCCTTTACATAATTAGATATTCGTTCCCATCCAGCAGACAAACTCTCTCCTGGTTTGGTTCTGATTAATGATATTAATCTAGCGGTTAAGGAAGCTACTGAAGCTTCAAACTCAGCAATCTTTTTAATTCCGCCTGTAATTGTATTGCTTAAAGCTCTCATAGCTCCCAAGAATAATACAACTGAGGCATATCCAGCAGCAAAAACAGCAAAAGTGCTTTTCCAGTTATTATAAAATCTAGATAATAATCCTTGTTGTTTGCGAATTTCAGTATTTAAATCCCGAATAGGCTTTTTAATTCGTTCAATCTTTTGAGGGGAAGGTGGTTTGCCACCCTCCCTCCATTGAGTAGTTATGGTGATACTTACATCGTAGCCCTTTGCCAATTGTCCTACCTCTTGCGTTTCATTTCTTCAATATCTTCTAATTCCTTTCTCTTTAACTCTCTTTCCAGTATCTCTAACCCTTTCCATTCGGTAAGACTAAGGTCATCCATTTGAAATCCACATCCCGAAAGTCTCAAAGTATGCAGCCAAATTATATGATTTGAAAATGTAAGCAATTCAGGTTCAAATTCTTTCTGCCAGTTATCAGGATTATCTGGGCAACCCTCACAAGCCTTTCCTTGCGAAATCTTATAAGCATCACAAGTCGCAGGATTACAGCTATGCTTTAAGAATTGCCTAATTATTCCCCCAAGCCTTCCTCCATCTCTGTCTCACCTTCAAGTATTAATCCAGCAACCTTATCAATTACAAATATCTTATGCCTGATTGGAATTAACGATTTCCAACTAGAGTATTTTTCACCTCGTTTATTACCAAGCTCTTCCAATTCTTCTTTAGTAACAGACATAATGTTTTTACCTTTGAAGGTATATCCTTCTACTCTCTGAATTATCTTTTCATATAACCATTCGGCTGCTTCTGCACCTCTATCTTCCCATTTAAAACGCCTAAATCCACCTTTAAATTCAGAAATCTTGCGTCTATATTCTTTGTATTCTGAGGTCGTTGGCCTTCTTACATAGTGTTTTAACTGAAACTCCTCACCATGCTGATAATCTACCAAACTAATAACATCCTCATCCAAAGAGAGGTCAAATCCTTGTGCTGCCATCTTTACCTCCTTTAATTTTAAAATTAAGTAAACTTAATTACTAACTCATCATCTCCAGATTCACTTGCTAACTTAATCGGGATGTCCAATACTCTAATTCCTTCTCTATCACCATAAGCTAAACTACTTTCTTGAATTGATGGACAAGAGAAGATTACACGATTTCCACCTGAACTTCCAATTGTGCAACTCATAGCTTTTTCAGTGGCATTCTTCCAGATACCAAAGAAATCATAATTAGCAACTAAATCCATTTCAGGATTAATTCTTCCATTAGTATCTCTAGCTGTGATTGCGATTTCTCTCATTGCCTCCGAAGCATTTACATCTCTAATCTCTGCAATAGTATTTGCAAGGTCAATACTCACTGATTGCACTTTAGGCGAGTAAGAACCTAATACTAAACTGATAGACTCAACAATTGGCGGTTTGGTATCATCATAAACACCCGATACCATACTTGCATCTACAACATCCTGATAAAATCCTCTGAAAGTCCAGCTAATCCTAGGAAACGCACCTGCATCTAAAGTAAATACAGCACTACCTCTGCATCCAACTATTTTATGAAGCACTCCGTCAAAATAAACATAAATTGTAGCACTTTCAAAATTAGTGGATACAGGTTGATAAGATGCAGTTAAATCATTATAAGTGGTAGGTGTGCCAGAAGTAGAACCCCAAGTTACAGTCTCACTTAATCCACATGCCCTAAATAACACTCCAATTTCAGGAATGATTGCACTAGTAGATGTGCTTGAATTTGTGCCTGAACCTTTAATTTCTGTGTCAAAAGTTACTTCCACTGTTTTAGCACCAATGACATGAGGATATGGTGAAATTGAAGACCTAACAAAGTCTCTCGTTAATAAATCACCTGCTGGAGTTACAGTAGGAGCTGCACATAAAATTGCATCCGCAGTTGTAGGAGAGGCATCCGTTCCGTAGTTATCTTCAACCTTGCCTAATAAAACGCTCCTTCTAAGTAATAAGCTCATTTCTCTTTACCTCCTTTGCCTTTAATATTTTGTTTAGGTTCTTTTGTCTTAGTTATCTTAACCTCTTTATCTGCCTTGGCAGGAGTAGGTGAATAATGTCCTCCTGCTCTGCTTTGAAATCTTAATCGTTTTGCCATCTTTACCTCCTTACAAAGTAATTCTTTCTCTAACTCTTAATAAAATTTCTGTATAATGTGCAAGGATAGAACCATATATCCGATTTTCTACTATAGTTACTTCTGGTGGGTCTGAGTCTAAGCAAGTCCCATTTAAATTATAATTTGTCCTAAATGTTGAACATACAGTCTCAATCAAATCTTGAAAAGTTTTTTCAGTAGCACTTTTGTCTTTCAACGGATAGAAACCAATTATTTTGAAAGTATAATGCCTTAAATTATGTTCTGTCTCAAATCTTCTATCTTCTGTTGTGCTTATTCTGGTTATCATCCAACCATGTTTGGTGCTATCAGTTTTAAATAAATTGAAAAAGCCTTCCCAACTACTTTCATCCCAACGCAAATAATCATACACTTTACCTATTCCAGAAATATCTTCCATTATGCTCTTAATTTCACTTCTAATCGTGCTTAAACTCATAACACCAACTTACCTCTAAAAATGCAAATGTTTGTCAAATATTCTTCTTACTACATCTGGTAATCTACCTACTAAGACTGAATGGGATTTCTTAATAAAATGCTTTGCCGTAATCCCCCTCCGTCCTATTTTACGAGCAATCTTAGCAGAAACAGCCAAAGCAGGAGATAAACCTCTGAGCCTAACCCATTCATATAATCTTGAGCCTTCACCCCAAGGTGGCACTCCTGAATAATTCCTGCCATGTTGCTCATACCCATAAGCACCAGCAGGCACTCCATATTCAACTGCTTGTGCATATCCAGTTGAAACTTCTCCACCACTACTTCTTCTTGGTGATAATCCAGTCATTGATACGCCAAACATTATTGGATAACCATAAATAACTCTCTTCCCTATTGAACCTCTTAAACTACCAGAAGCCACTGGTGCATGTTCTTTCATTAATTCCCAGCTTAATTGAGTTGTTTGCTCAGTAGTTCGTTGCCCTGCTGTTAGAATACGATTTTTTATATCTGCTTTAATTTGCTCTAAAACTTTATTTATATTTTCTAACTTAGCTGGTATTCGCATTTCTCTTACCTTTTGTATGTTACTTGTAATGTGCCATCATCTGCACCTACTCGTATTGCTTTAAAATTCCGAATATTATTAGTTCCCACAATGGTAAAACTATCTCCAGCAGCTACATAATGCCCTGATGTGGCAGTTGGCGTTGAACCATCAATCCAATATCTAATTGCTCCACCACCTGTATCAAGAGTGCAAAAGGCAACTTTACAGTTGGTAATTTTACTACTTGTAAAGCCCACTGCTGTTGAGCCTACAGTAATTGTTTCCTTATCATAAGCATCATATTCTTCTATGGTTACTCCACCAATCATTTCTTCCTCCTAACTATGTTTTAAAATATCCACAGCCTTCTCTATTATCTCTTGTTCTGGAAGGCTTAATGTGCATTTAAATCCTAGATACCTATAACAATCAAATGGGTCTTTAACTCTACATTCTTCCATATTTGCATAAGCAAGTTTTCTCTTTTTCAAATTCCAGACTTCTTTTGGGCTGATACTGATTTTATAGCAAGGATAACATTCACATTTAGGACAGAAACCATAATGGTTTTCAAAATCACCCCCAAGATTTTCAGGTAATACTCCTGAATACATTATAAACTTAGGCGTATCAAAAGCACCCGAAGCATTGGTTATAGCGGATTCAGGCCCAACTACTAAATTGGCATACTTACACATTAGCATAGAAGTTCTTAACCCCCAAATACCTGCTACACATTTAACATTATCTGAACCAAATAATCTCTTGGTGCTAAAATGGGCATTACCTACTAAATAATGTTTACAATCAGGCACTTGCTTCATAATCTCTGTAATCCATATCGGTGCTCTTACCAATTGCTTCGCATTGGATGAGCCATATAACTGCCAAATCACAAACTTAGGATTCTCTTTTTTAAATTCATTAAGTAACTTTTCTTCTTCATCAGATAAATATAATTCAGGCTTGCCTTTATCTACTTTGTATCCTGCAACTTCCATAGTAACTCTATAATAATTCTTACCCTTATTTTTCTTTTTTCTTTCTTCTATCGGTGGTAAAGGAGCATCCGTTCTAAATAAATATTTGCTTTCTATTGTCCACCTTAAATCCACAATAACATCATATTCTTCATTCCATTTATTATAATAATATTCAAATTCCGTTTCTGTTAAATCATTTGGGAATACTCTGATATTATCAACATAAGGATTATTCCAAAATACATGCTGGTTTGACTGCCAAACAGCAACATCTACCTGCTCATAGCCATCCTCTTTCATTAACCTAGGCAATGCAGATGTATAAAGTGCATCACCTATGGCCATGTATCCTCTAAATATTATTGCCTTGCCTTTGCTCATCGTCTCTCTCAATCCATTTTGGTTTAGGTGGCTCTTGCTTTGGTATTTTTTCTAACTCTACATATATTTCTGTGAAAAATGAACCCACTTCACCCCTATCTATCCCTGGTCTGTCATGCTTAATTATTTCTAAATCAATTAACTTAAACGTTCCCCAGAATTTACGATTTGCAACTGGCCCTAAATTATCAGGCAAAAAGTGAAAGAACGACTCAGGAACGAACTGTCTTACATGCGATGGGTCAGCTATTGCAGCACGGCAAAACGCATAAGGAACTCTAATTATCAATCTGCCTCCAATTTTTAATACTCTATATATCTCACACATCAATTGTTCATAATTTTTGATATGTTCAAGGATATGGTTTGCAAGAATAAAACTAAAGGTATTATCTTTAAAAGGCAATGGACTTTCCAAATCTGCAACAACTCCATTTACACCATATTTAGCAGGTGGAATATAATCAGCATTGTAATCCAAATTCACCCATTCCTCTCCTGCTTTTGGTGCTAAACCACTACCTAAATTTAAACATTTTTCAGGAGCTTTAACAAAGTTAGCAATCTTTTCAATCCAAGGTTTAGGATTTTCAATAAAACTTTCAAATGGTATTTCTAAATAAGGTAAATATTCATTGCTTTCTCTAGCTTTATTTACATGATTTTCCCAAATTACTTTCCATTGATTTTTAGGCTTAATCCATCTAAATCTAACCTCTTTGCCACCAACATTATCTACTTGGTCAATACTATTAAAAACGCCTTCAAATTTTCTAACTATATGAATAATTCTAATTTCAAATAATCTCATCCAGAATGGCCATGTGTGACAAATCCTTGGGTCTTTAAAAAAATACATTGGATGTTCACTAAACTCATCCTTACTAGATATAAGAAATTCTTTAAATTCTTCAAATTGTTTTTCCATGTTAACATTGTTAGGCATTTCTGGTTTTAAATCTGCAAATATATCTCCTAAGAGAATGGAATTAGCTGCTATTGCAGTCTTCCACTCTCTGTGTAAACCTAGGTCGTCATATCCCAACACTGGCACTTTGAGATGTTCTTTGATTTGTTCAATTAGAAAGGTAGTTCCTGAACGAGGACATCCAGTAACAATGAAAAGAGTTGGAGAAGGGTTAATATATTCAAAATTCATTTTCACACCAGTGCCATTAAAAAAGCCAACCTGGTTTATATGAAGTAGCCTAGTTCTGCTATTAGAGGTCTTTGCCAATTAGTCCAGACTAGGCTACTCCGTTTTAATTATTCCCAAGTATAATCAACTTGTAATATTGCTATATCTGATTTTAAACCAGAACCTTCATGGTCAATACGGGCTACCAAAACTTCACCTTCATCCACAGTTACATCAGATGCTAAAGTTAATGCTTTGGGAACTTTAGCAGAAGCAGTCACGCCCGAAGTAAAAGCCAAAGTTGCAATATCAGTAGTGCCACTCCCATTTGTGCCCAAATTCCTCAACCTAACAGTGCAATAATTTGTATCTGCACCAGTTAAAGCACTCTTGAAAGTAACATAAGCCTTCTTCACCTTCATATCATTAGGTGCTCTAAACATAAGATTACTATCGGTATCAGCATTCGTGCCTCTACTTGCTACCTCAAACAATACCGATTGTGTATGAGAAGGAATATCACCTGCTATTATTTTTGCCATTGTTACCTCCTTATGTTAATTATGCCGTTAATTTTTAACCTACAGCATGTTTATAAAATGGCCTATAATCAAATACAGCTACACCCCAAATGTGCCTGATTTTATAAACAATTTTATCAGCATAGAATAAGCTACCAACTGAAGGCTGGTCTTGAATAAATATTTCAGGCTCTTCATTGCCATCCAAGAAACCAACAACAATTGTAGGACACATATTCGGGTCAGCCACAGCAATCCAATCATTAGCATCTGTCCATCTAGGCACTACGATATAATCAGTTTTAAATTTCTGAGGCACAATATTAGGAGTAGTTGCAGCTTCTGATGCACCACCACCAGAATAATATGTTGCAGTGTTTACAAACACAGGTGAATGACAGAGCTTAAATGCTGTATCTTCAAGGTCAAGTGGCACAATCAAGTATTTAGGATAAAGATTTAAATACTCCTCACTATTTCCATAAGCAGTCTGCTGTCCCATCGCTTTTCTGGTTGCCATAAAGGATGTTGGTGATAAAGCTGTAGAACCTAAATTACTATGGCTAGCATGGAATAAAGCAACATTATCATAAATGGTTGCATTATCCTTTAAAATATCATCAAATATGGCATTGTAGAGAGCCTGTGCAGCAGCTCTTGCTAACCGTTTAGGGATTTGTCTAACTGCAAGAATGTCATCATTCTTTATCATTTCCAGTGTGACCGATTCAAGGCCACCATATTTACCTACGGATAACTTCACTTCCTCATCAGTTGGCGAGGTAAGTTCTGTGTAGGTTGAACCTTGAGATACAGAAGGAAGCTCACCATACCCACCTAATCTAATCCAGTGCTGGTCTCTAAAATCAGGTAAAGGCACAATATCAGATACTATCTTTTTCCAGTCATCTAATCCAGATACCTTATATTCTTTTATAAGTTTCCGTCTTAAAGTATCGCCTAAAGCTTCTGCCCAATCAGAGGTTGTCAAGCTTTCAGTAATCCTTGCTTTACCCCTTCCTGCACATTCCTTAATTAAACCAGTTACCTTTCTATCACCAGTAAACCTGATATAAGCCTCTTTGATGCTATGAGATTTACCCTCTAATACATCCTCAATCATTTGCAATACTTTTTCACCTTCTGTATTGCCCGCTTCAACCTTGCTTGAAACTCCAGCTTCCTGCATAAACTTGGCTTCTAAATCTTTCATATTTCCGATAGCCTTGTCTATGTCTTCAGTAGAACTAAACTGCATGTTTCTGATTTGCTCTTTAGATACACTGGTCAAACCAGACTCTTTAAGAGCTTCTTCTAAGTATTTTTCTAATTTCAATCTGGTAATCTCATTTTTGAGAGCTTCTAAGTCTTGAGATTGTTTCTGAATTTCAGGATAAGCAGGATATTCATCTTTCTTTTTCTTTTTAGCCTCTTCCATATCACCATTAGGCTCGTTTTGAGTAGAAGCCTTTTGAGGTGCTGGATATTTTTCCGCAGGAGTAGGATACTCGTCTTTTTTCTTTTTCTTCTTCTTAGCCTCAACAATCCCTGTAATAAGGGCTTCAGCTAGCTCCTCTTTTCCTTCACTTAAAAAGCCAACACATTGAGTAATAATCTCCTTTAATTCGTCACGAGACTCTTTTATTATTTCCTCATCCAATACATTGCCAAAGATTGCAGAAACTACATCATCAGTAGCTTCTACCGCTTGTCCCTCTTGGAGACCACTTTTCCATCCTTTGATTGCCAGTAACATAGGGTTCATGCTGTTACCTCCTTTTCTATTTAATCCTTCTTTTTGCCCCTCTTCTTGCTTTCCAATACTGGCAGCAAGCCTAGATGCCACCATTCTTAAAAATCTGCCTCCTGCTGCTGGATATGTAACTAAATCAACACTATCCACTCTATCAATTGACAAAGCCATGCCTTGACTTCTATCAACAATTCCCTCTGCATCTATGGAAAAGCCCAGCAGTTCGGGTAGTTTGTTCCCAGCATTTTTAAGGGCAGATTTAAGCCAATCGGCTATGACATGAAATTTTGCAACTATACCTTTCTTCCCGTTGGGAAGTTTCTTTAATTTAGGAGAAGTAAAATAACCTACAAGATTTTTCGCAAAACCTTGAGGCACTGCTTGTTTGATATTCTCTGGAAGATGGTCATAAATTTGACCACTAAATTCAAAGGCATAACACTTGGCATTCTCAAAAAGAGGAACTGCTCTTTTCAGGACTTCTTCAGGATATAAGATTTGACCTTGACTTCCTCCCTTACTTCGGCCTGCCTCAATTAAAACAACATCCCATTCATCACCTCTGGCCGATTCAAGTAAAGGAAGAAACTTACCTTGGAAGGTTTCAAAAAAATCACTTGGTTTGAAATTTTCCATAAGCCCAGCAAGCTTGCCTCTCTCCTGCTTACTGAGCCTTTAATCCCAAGTGATTCTCTGCTCTCGTATTGAGAGGCAGTTTTCTAGTTTTCTTTTATGTTAAACCTTATTTCTAATTTTGTCAAGACACTCAACTTTCTTTTGCTGAATTTCACTCAAACTTATAAGTTTACCTTCTTTAAAAGCCATGCGGTATGTAGTTTTACAGTATTTACAATATACCTCTATCACACCATCCTTAATGTCTTCAGCAAATAAGAAGTGCTTATCCTTTGGACATTTAAATCTTTTAAAATTAAACTTAACCAATGTCCTTTGACCTCTCAAAAGTCCAAATATCAGTTTCAGGACTACTTCTATGCATTATCCAAATTCCTTTTAATTGTTTGCCTTTAAATTGAAACTTTTTAAATAAGGGTGAGTCTTCTAAAACTAATACTCTACCCCAGTCCAATGCTTTAACATACCCAGGTTCGTTTTTCTCAAATGTTCCATATCCTTTAGTAAACTTAACTGTCTTATCTTTGCCAACTTCCATCCAATTTACTCCACCTTCATCTCCTTTGCACTTCTTTAAATATGCAGAGGTAGAGTCAACTTCAAGTGGGTTTAATTCTAAAACTGCATGAAATATATGGCCTGTTTTCTTTTTTAGGTCTCCATCAATTCTCAAATCCCAATGTTTGTGAGCTGGGGACTTCCTTTTAATTAATTCGGCTGGCTCGCTGTAATGCAATTGGAGGATATAATCTCTTGCAATGCTTTCTTTCAAAATAACTTTCTTTTCCTTGATAGCTTTGACCAAAGCATCCCTTATTTCAATGCGTTTTTTCATGTCTTTTTCTTTCCAGTAATGAAACTCAGGCGGTATTTGTTTTTTGATATATCTAGGTAAAGCACTGTAAGGATAAGGGCACATGCGTTTTAACTTAACTGCACGGTCTGAAATAATGTAAGGAGTTTTATCAACTCCATATATACATAACCAGCCTGCTTGATTTCGCCCCCACCCCTCTTCTGAAACAGGTATAATTCTTTCTGCTTCTAAATAAATTCCTTCTTCTAAATCCTCACCATCTTCAAGATATACACACTCTGATAATGTTTCATAATCTTGCTTTTCAATTGCTTCCTTAAAAGGACGCTTTAAATACCTAAACATCAATCTCCAATAAAATGGAGGCTTATTACCATCTCTGGGGAAATGTAAGAAATATTCATGGAAATAATTGAGCTGCATGCCCGTCTCAACAATGCCCAATTTCCTTATCAAATGCAATAAAGCATAGCCATATCTAGTAGCAGCCACATTTCTCGGAGATTGAAAGCCCTCGTAAGTTAACCAACTACTTGGTTCTTGTGCCTTTCTTTCACTTATCAAAGAAACAGGTGCTTTAGCTCCTCCCTTTTTAACTCTTTTAGCAAACTCACCAGTATTATAATTTATCTTCCAATTCTCAGGGTCATCATCATATTCTTCTGCACTATATTTACCTTCAGATTTTCTCAATCTCAAAGGAAAAAATTGTGGACGGTCTTTAATTTGGTCATTAAGAGTAAAACCAATTAACACGCCTTTAGTATCTGTTTCCATGCGTAAATCACAATGGACACTAGGTGAATGTTCAAAATTGGGATGGGTATCATAATAATCTTCCAATACCTTTCTTACTTCAGGCCACCACTTAGGCCATAATTTAGCCCATTCCTCTGGACTCGGTTCTTCTCTAGGCCATAAATCTTCTCTTCCTATTTCTTTTAAAACTTCTTTCAAAGCACACCTGTAATGATGTTGGGCACAAAATTTATGCTCTTTATCTTCGTCAAAATATTGCATATACGGGTCTTGCTCTCTTAATATAGCTTCTTTTAAAAGCGGGCTTTCACCTAGTTTTTTATTTAAATAATCCTCAACCTTTCCTTGGGCAAAAACAATCTTAATTCCAGCCTTGTCTAACGCCTCTCTGCTAAATCTTCCTATCTGGTTTGTAACAACTTCTGTAGCTCTGCGTTCTTTTATTAAATCTGTAATTTCAATTCCTGTTACAAAATTAGACAAATCTATTGCTTCAAAATGATAAGTAGCAGGTTCAAAGAATATAGCATACTTAGCTGCACCAAATCTATCACTAATCTTGCTTGTTAATGTGGGTTCTTCTGTAAGAAAGCAATAAAGCTCTTTTCTTGCTTCCTTATATATTACTGTGCCGTCTGATTTGATTATTTTCTCTTGCAAAACATGATTTTCTTTTCTAGCTTTTCTAAGAATGTCATCTATGCTATCTGGTTTAGCCCCTGGCACTACCCGCATAAATCTAGGTGCCCAAGCTGTAATTTCTACTGGATTGCCTTCAATGTCTTCATGGATGATATGGTTAATTGTTTCACATTCAACCTCAATTACACTACCTCGTTTTACATAAGGTGCAGCAAAAGTGCTTCCTATGGTTAAAACTTTTTCATAAGGACCTACTTCTGTCTGGTCTTTCTTTAATATTTCATGCTTACCTGCTAAACAGCCAAAGGATAAATTATATACCGTGCTTACTTTAGTCTGCACAGGTTCAATTACTATTCCCCTTATAACTACATTATTGTGAAACTTACAAAATGAATTGTCATCTGGTTTGCCATCTAATGGATAGGTTGCATTATGGGCAATAGCTACACAGCCTTCACTTGATTTAACCTTTCTCATGCGTTCTGTTTCTCTAAGCAATTCTTTTGGAGTTTTGCATAAGATATGGGGAATAATATTAAGTTTTTCTTCTGGGTTTAAATTAGTTTCTTTTGAATATTTGATGCCAAGAGAATTTGATGCTTTCCATCTCTTTTCAAATGGCTCTTTATGCAAATCTTCGCCATTTAGATATATACAATCAAATAAATTAGCAATCAAATCCTTATCATCTATTGCTTTAGAATGAATTTTAGCAATGGCTGCTTCTCGTGGATGATGATATCCATTCTCCCATAACTCAACTTCAGCATCTAAAACAACTGATTTTGCTTTAAGTCTTTTAACTGCATCAACAATTGTAGGTAATTGCTTTGTTATATCATTGCCATCTTCTGAATAAATTACAACTTTATCCCCGTCTGCATGAATTTGCACCCTGAATCCATCTCTCTTTACCGAGTTATAAACTGGGTAATGCTGTGGCTCAAATAACTCTACAAGCCTTTCTGGTGTATTCCTTTCTCCATGCTTTCCTTGAACTCGTATTGGTTTAAGAGGCATAAAGAAACGAAGTGGTTTGACTTTATCCTCTTCTAAGGATTGCTGAGCCATTTTTTCAATATCTTTGGATTTGGTGCGTAACCTTAACTTTTCCTTAAAATCTACTCCATAAACCTTTTCTTCAAACTCCTCTTCTCCTGTCCTTCTTACTTCTGGATTTTTTCTAGGCACAAGCTTTAAATCATAAGCAGGTATAGAACTCCAATTAGCTCCAATCAATGCTGGAGGTGGGAACTCAGGCTTGATTGCCTTGCCTAAGACTTTCTTTGTTGCATATTGATAGGCTCTTTGCAATTTAAGCAAAAGAGAAGTATCTATAGGAATATACCACTTTCCATTTATCTCCTCTGCTTTGCACATTACATCCAAGTCTCTTGGTGCATGGTCTTTTGTAAATAAGGTAGAGCCTGTAATGCTTGTAAATTCAGGTATCCATGTAAAAGAAGGAAGATTTGCAACAATATCTTTGCATATTTGCTCGCCTTTGAATGCCTCAGTAAATCGCCTTGTTTTTAAGTCAAATACACTGCCATCTTTGGCAATATATATGTGCATTCCAGCAAATCTTTCATGTAAATATTGTAATATTTGTAAGTCTCCCCACTCTATGCCTTCACGCCCAATATGAGTGAGGATTATTATTGGATTTTTTTCACATCTATCTCTAATTCTTTCAATTTGGTGAATTACGCTTTTATGACCAAATATTAAGTTATGGTCTTCCTTCCATCTTCTTAAATCTTTCGTAATGCTACTACCGTCTATTATGACTATGTCTAGATTTGGATAGAAAAACTCTTCATCTTCTACTTCTTCAAAGGCTAAAAAATCAGTCATTACTCCAATTGCAAGGTTATCTGTCTCAATCTTGAAAATGTGCATAGGAGCACGGATGGAGTGATAAACTGGATAAGTAATAATTTTTATATTACCAATACTAAATGCTTTTCTAGCTTCATAAATTCTTATATCTTCGGGTAAAGAAAAATCCACTCTATTCAAAGTTTCTTTTGATATATATAAAGGACAAGCAAAGCTTGATATTTCAGGACAGATGTGGTCAATGTGCCGATGCGAGTTCAATATCACATCTATTCTTTCCTTTATTTCTTCAGGATGCCTCTCACCATAATCCAATAAGATATTTGTGTCATTTAAGGATAACAAAATACAGGTATGATATTTATGTTCATTGTTTTCTTCTTCTATATATCCTTTAGTGCCATAGAATTTAATGTAATCAGTCTTTGCTTCCTTGGTAGCCATTATAGGCCAATCAATCCTTGCAGGTTGTTCTTCATCCTTTCCTACAAATTCAATGTTATCTGCATCAACTATAACCTGTGTTCCCTTTGGTATTTTCACTCTTTCAGGTATTTCAAACGGTTCAAATTTTTTAACCTCATAAGCCCAAAGTTCAGGCTCAACTGCATTGTCTCTTGACATTCTCCACCACTGCCAAGCTTCTGTATCTAGGATGCGATGCTTTTTCTTTAAATCCTCTGTAAAGAACTGCTTTTTAGTAATTCTTTTAGGTTCTTTGAACGAGATAATCCCATAGCAAAAGCCATCATCAATTAGATAGTGAGGCTTGGATAAATCAAACTTTCTAGTCTTCACTAACAAAGTTTTTTCTTTAGTCCAAAATAACTCTCCATGTGGATAAGTTAAATAAAGACCATCTATTTTTCTTTCTGCTTCTTCTAAAGAGGTTTTGATTATCTCTTTGCGTTTCTTATCCCATTCAGATACTTCTTCTAGTTTAGGTGGTTTAGATTTGATATAACCTTTCTTTTCAGCCTTACGATAAGCCTTCCAGTAGCTTGTATTATATCTTGGGTCATCTTTAGAGGGTGGTATCAAAGGAAAATAAACAGAACGAAGGGCATCTATAATCTTACCTCCATATCTTAAACAATCTTCTTCCTGCCAATCACCCCATTTCTCGCCTTTCCAAATCCTTGGTAAAGCATTATTGAAAAGATACCTAATGTCCGCCAGCAATTCTCTCCATCTGGTCTTGGCATGTTTAATATCGTAATCAACCCCTTCTTTTTTAAATTGCTCTAAATGAAGTTCAGTTATACGCACTGGCTTAAGCCCCTCGCCTTTCTATCTCATCGCCATTTGGCTCAGTAACATATTTTGATTTTTCTTACTTACCCAATTTAAGATTTTCAATGCCATATCCATTTTTCTATCGAGAAATACATTTGCTTCATGATATAGAAGATAGGTAACCCTTTTTGCTGTATTAGCTCGGAAAAAGATTCTGCAAACTTCATTCTTAATCGGTATAATTTTAGTATTAATCATTGGAAAGAAATATTGAATAAACATCAAAAATTCTCGAAGCAAATTCTCTCTTCCCATTAAATTTAAAACAGGATATTTATTACAAAAACAAAGACTGCCATCCCCATCTACCACTCCTCTCCAAAAATGCCGATTATTTAATAACTGTTTATGAATTTTGCTATCTTTATAAGTCTTATTTGGAATAACTCCCAAGTTAATCAAGTCTAATCCTAATTTTCTCGACCTTACATTTAAAACAGAAAAGACTCGATTTTTCGAAATCTTATGCTCTGACTTTAAAAATCTTTTGAATTTTACAATATGGTTTCTATCTCGTTGATGTAAGACTAAGGAAATTTGATAACTATTATCAATCTTAATTACTGAACCATCTGCTAAAAGAAATCCAGCCCAATAAGCAACTTCTTCATTATTTGAATTCTGAAATGCATTAATATCAAGACTTAATTTTCGAGCAGCATCCGACCTATTTCGTCTCTTAATCTTTCTATTTTTGAGAATGCTCAAAATTGCTGATGGAGTTACATTATATTTCAAACTCAACTTGGTTGAACTCAAGCCTTTTAAATATTCCTTTACAATATTTGCTTTATCAGTCTTACTCAATATATAATTACATTTCTTTTTCATATCACTCATTGTCAATATTGACACCCATCTGGCTCAATAAATTCCTTATAATCTTTTTAGCTTCTTCATCTGAAATTAAATTATTTTGTTTCAAATGCTCTATTGATAAGGTGATATTCTTAAATGCTCTACTCAACCGTTCTATATCTCTTAATGATATTTCAGGAAAAATTATTTCAAACTTACGATTAACATTCCTTGGTAATCTTTTATGAAGAATTGCTTGGTCTATTACAAAATTGAATACATATTCAATCATTGCTTTAAAATATTTCTGTCTGGTAATAAGCATCTTTTCGGTAGGAAAAGCCTGCTCATAAGCAACCGCCCTTACTCCTTCTGTATCTGCAAAATAATAAGGTGGGAAACCTGCACCACTTAGAATATGATTTCTTATCAAACGGCTTTCTTGATTTGCATCTCTTGCTTCAAGCTTAGGAGCAACTACATCCCATTTAACTTTCTCGTTATGTGCTCTGATTGTCCCAGGCGAAGGAGGTGGTAAATTATCAAGGAATTGTTTTATTTCATGTTCATCTGCACCCTCTAAAGTTACATCCCAGCAGAAATTATTAATATTCATTTGCCTTTCAAGTCTTGTAAATAAAAACTGGTCATAAGAATCAATCCAATCTATCAAGGGTAGCAAATCACTTGCACCTCTTGTCGCATTTGAAACTTTGTTAATGGCAAAGAAAAAGGTTTCACCTGTTAGGTATCCATAAGTATCGCTATTTGGATTTTCATCTCTGCGAATTATCTTGAGTTCTCTTTTTTTACCGTTTTTCTTATTGAGAGGAGCATACAAAATAATCTTATCCAAAATCAAACAATTTTCTTCATGAGGCACAACCTTTTTAACTTCCAAAGGGTCAATATATCCTAATCTTACATGACCATTAGCAGGGTTTACTGTAACAGGCCAAATACACTCACCATAAAGACATAACTCTAAAATTCTATCATGCTGTTTAAGAGGCCAATTATTTACATCATCAAACCAGAACGCATTTAATACTTCTTGAACTCGTTTATCGGTTGTCTCAAAATAAATACCTTCTCCTACCACAAAGTTCTTGATGTATTCAATTATCCTTTTGGCTAAGGGGTTTGAGTCATAAAGCCATTTGGCTAAACGACTCATCTTAACAAATACATCGGTGCGTAACTCTCTTAACAATCCTACACCAGAGATTTTTCTCCACCCAGCCCAATCTTCTTCTTTTGTTTCTTCACCGCCTGGCAAAGAAAGCTTGGTGGCTTCAAAAAATCTTGCAGGCTTGGGACTTGGTTTTTTGATAAAATATGGCAATTATCTCCTCCGTTGTTTCTTAGGCTCTTCTTCTGTAACTGGATAATAAAAGGCCGCCATAGTAGTTTCAGGCATATCAGGAGCTTCATTTGAGTAGAAATAAATACGAATGCTTGCTGTGTTAGGCGTTATCTCAAAACCGTAAATCTGTGCATCTTCAGGTAAAGCATCTTTTAAAATTTCTTTAAATGCCTCTTGGCTCATTTCAGTGTAAGCCCTTTTCATATCTTCCTCCTTAAATTTATTTGTTCCAAAACCACTTTGAGGCTTGCCAAAACACTCCTCCTAAAAAGCCAAACAAACCTGAAATAAATGTATTAACCCGATTTTTATTCTCAAGTTTGCCAATTCTTTGCTCGTGATTATTCTTTGTAGCATTAAGCTTTGCAATTTGCTGTAAGGTATCATCATGCTTTTTAAATAAAATCTTGAAATTACCATCAAACCGTTCTAAATCCTTACGAATATATCCTACATGAGTTTGAATGGTCTCTTTTAACATTTCTTTTACTATCTTCAATAACCTATCATCACTATTCATGAGAACCTCCTGATATTATTTCTGAAAAAGAATATTGGATTTCTTCTTTTAATCTTGAATTGGTGCATCATAGATGGAAACATAGAATTATCAATCACTTCTTTATTTGCTTCTTTATATTGAAATTCTGAAACAGTTACCATAGCAGGAGGAGTTCTATAACTTGAAACAAAGCTAAGTAATGTAGCATCTAAAAAATCAGGAGAACGCTTTAACCGCTTCTTCAGCTTTCTTTTATTCTCTAACTTTCTTTTCCCAGTTCTAGGGTCTTCAATGACTTTTATAGCAGTTATATCAGATAGCCAAGCATCCTTTACTATTCTAGCTGATGGAGATAAACATAATCCTCTTTCTATAGCCTCTTTCAATCTAAAACCAACTTGAGTTCTCAAATTATAATATTCATTTTCATCATTTTCTGGTTTAGAAGATAAAAAAACTAGGTTAATCTTCACTTTTTCAGGATTACCATGTTTTCTGAGATATTCATATATCCCTTTTCCCCATCCACCATCTATATTAATAATCGTTGGTTTGTTAGCACTTCTATAAGTCTCTGCTAATTCTAAAGTTCTTCTTCCAATTGCCTCATCAGTTGCATTCAAAACCCATTTTATTGTAACAATGGATGAGCCTTGTCTTAAAACCCAAACTGTTTTATCTTTTCCTAATCCTGCTGGGTCAAGACCAATTACCAATGTCTCATCAGTGCAACGATTATATTTTCTTTCAAATACTTGTTTTGCAAGTGAATATGGAATTAACTTTTCTTCTTCTCTTTCAGGAAATTGGCCTAAAACTCTAATTTGGTATCTTGCACTATCTTCACCCCACTGCTTTTTCTTTTTCTCAGGCCAATCCCAAGGCATTAACCGAGGATAAATATTTCTTCCTGCCTTAACATTGGGAGTATCATAAGCTGAAATATGTATAGTTACCCATTCATCACTATTACAAGCTTCTCCAAATGGTGAAAGTGGGTCAAATGGATTGCCTAGTGCAAGCCAATGACAATTGGCAGAGGTCATTAATCCTTCAGCCGATTCCCAAATATTCTCACCTACCCCACTTGATTCATCCAGAATTAATAATATATTCGGACTATGCCTTCCTTGAAAAGCCTCTTGAGAAGAGTCTTGAGGTCTTAATCCCACAGCATACCAATCAGGACCTAAATTTATTCCCATAGTTGTTACATGCTTTTCTTCCATTAACGATATTCTTGAATATCTCACTCTAGTTCTGATTTCACTCCATAATGCATCCTTAACTTGTTCTTTGAATGCTGAAGTTGTAATAACTTTAGAAGGATAATATGTAAAAAGAAATGCAAGGGTTAGACATGCAGCGGTATGAGTTTTGCCTGCATGATTACACGCAGGCACTGCAACTCGTTCATTCTCATAGATAGCTCTAAAAATTTCTTTCTGCTTATCCCAAAGAGTAACTCCCAGAACTTTCTCAGGAAAAATTAATGGGTCCTTTTGAAAAATTTTTCTTAAAGACGGTGCTAAACCTCTACTGTTAAAATTAAGTTCAATCACCTCTAAATCACTCAAGCCCTATCTTATTTTGTCTTCTCTACAACCTGTCTCCCACCAACTTTCAAATCAATTAGAAATCGGTCTTCAAACTCATGCACTCTTGCAACATCTTTCCTTGAAACTTTAAGATAATTCAAAGCATCAGCCAATGTTTTAATAGGTCTAGGCTTCGGTCTAGGCTGAGGTTGAGATTGAGGTTTAGGCTTAGAAGGAGAAACTGTGGGCTTTGGCTTACTTGAAACTTTGTTGTCTTTTTTAGCTTTCTTTCCTGCCATATATCAAAGTTAACACAAATCAAGGAAAAAGTCAAGTTAGGTCTTGACAAATAAGAAATGACATGATAATTTAATTTTAATGGTGCAGAATAAAGGCACATACCATCCTGATTTAATCAAAATAAACCTATCTAAAGACAAAAGTCATACTACTCAATCAGCTCCTTCACGCTATATTAAATTTAAGGAGAGGGAAATGGGCAAGAAAAATAAAGACAAGACTTTTATAGAGATTATGGAAGAATGTAAAAATCATAGCAAAGAAGCACTCTGGGATTATATCACAGCTTTAAGGGGGCCTGATATAATAGTTGCGTTAGGTGAAACTCATAGATGGATTAAAACAGTCTTTACTTATCCTTTAAGAGGGCAAAGTATTGTAGAAGAGTATTTGGTCTCATGGCCAAAAGATATTGAAGGCGTTTTTGAATACCTGAATAATGAAAAACATATCTATGAGTATTTTCATTATCTAAATCATATTGCAAAGATATGGCACTATTTTAATCCTAAAGTTGAATTTATTATATATACCTTATTCCGTGATGGTGGCGACCTCAATAAAGAACAAGTCAAGGACTTGGCTTTTAAATATAAAGGGTATGTGGCTGAATGGTTAAATAGCGAAACAGTAATTAATCAAGAACAGAAATAGGAGTATGAATATGAATGATAAAGAACACCAAACAAAATATTTAAAAATTGGTAAGTTTCATGTATCAACAGAAATATTACGCAAAGCAATTCATGAAGAAAATAAAGAACTATTAAAGCAACTAAAAACCTTATTTTCTGAAGTTATTGTTATAGATGCAAAATATAATCCTTGGCAAGAAACGATTGAATATACAGCTTATCATCCAAAATTCCGATGCTGTGATATAATAGAAATAATGTTTAAAATCCCTCATTACATCTTTGAATTTGAAATGACTGAAGATGAACAAGGGAATAAGTATTACAAAATTGTTAATATACGGGAGGATTACAATGCAATCTAATGATTTAAAGGATGTCAAGGAAGTATTAACAGGTTTGAAAAATGACCCAGAAATAAAAAATTTAATAGATGAATTCTGGCAGTTAATAAAAAATGTTATTTACAATATTACAGACTCAGCCTTAGATGGATTGATAAATTTATCTGAGAAGAAAGCGAAATTATATGGAACGATGCTTAAACATTTGATAAAGCAGGAATTTACTAGGGATGAGGCAATTGAATTAATATTAAGAATAAACCAAACAACTAATGAGCAGTTTAAATCATTCCTTACTGGCTTCTCAGAACAAAATAAGACTTCTGTCTATGATAAACAAGTAATGGATTTATATAAAAATTTCTCAAGAGTCTATGATTTGTTGGAAAAATTAAGTAATGCTAATGTAGCTTTAACCCAAAGATTAGCAGTCATTGAAAGAATAATTCAGGCAAATAAATCTTTACAATAAGGAGAAGAAAATGAATGTAAACCTTTCAGACTTTACAGTTGAAAGAGATGCAATAATTGGCTTTGTGGTTTTCAAGAATGTCAAAGAAGGACAAATTATTTGCTCTCCACTAACCTTTAATGAAGATGGTTTCAGTATGATAGATTGGGCTTTCTTTGAAGATAATCCTCAAATCATAGGAACTATCCCAGCTCCGCCAAATAGTTATAAAGTATATGTTTGTTCACCTAATGGTAAGTGCATTGATATTGGCTTTGAAATCAATGGTAAGAAGAATAATGAATATTGGATTAGACAGTATAAAAAATATCTAACAGGGAAAATGATGATAACTCAAGACGAAGGAGGTAAACAATGACATATAATGTTACAGCAACAGGATATGGAGATATAGTTAAGTTTTTTGTAAAGGCAGAAGATATTAAAGAGGCTTATAAGGAAGCCAGAAGAGAAGCAGAAGCAATCTTCCACTTGAGAAGTGATAATCCTTCATACCTGCATCCCAACCCAAATGTGAATGTAAGAGTAGAACCAGATATTCAACGATGGGGAATTTAATAGGAAATTGATAATGTTAATACCAGTAGTGCCGAAAATTTGGATTGCGATTGAAGGAGAAACGCTGAAGATAATTAAGGTTGGAACTATGGAAGTTTATTTGCAAACGGAAAGACATCCCGAAAAGAAATTTATTGAAATTGCAAGAGTAGAAGGAGATATAGGAGCATTGGTTGATTTGGCTATAAAGAGTTACATAGAAAAAGCTGTCAGAGAAACAGAGAAGGAGTTTAAGTCAAAATTGGAATTAGCATCAAAAGATATAGCCGATAAATATAAAGAATTGATTGAGTTTTGCAAGGAAAGATTAAAAGAATTGGAGAATACGGAACAAGGAGTTGCAAATGAATAAATACGAATTCAAATCCGCAACAACCTCAGCATCACCACCATACCACGGATATTACATTTGCAGACCACCTATCTTAGAAACTTTTGAACTTCCAACTAGAGAAGAATTACTTAATATTGAACCAGGTGATTTGGTAAAACTTATCTTTGGTTCTGATGAGGTAGTTGAAACAGAAAGAATGTGAGTTAAAGTCATTAAAATAGTTGAAACTTATGGATATGGTGAATTAGATAATAAACCTGTTCTCATTCCTAACCTATCTCTTGGAGACATAGTGACATTCCACCTAGGTGATGTAATAGATATTATAAAGAAAAATGAAATTCATTATTACAAGAGCCTCTTTAATTCAAAGAGCAATTAAGCCTTGTGAAGAAGCAGTGAAAGATAAGGCTACTAAAATAATGGCCTTGTCTTGCCCTTATACTCTGGAAGAAGCTAAAAAGAATAAATACCTTAAAGGCTTCTTTGAGAAAACTAAAAATATACGCAAAGAAGGACATTTATTTGTCGGTGAAAGTAAAGATAAGGTTGATGTCTGGGTCATAAATATAAATACACTTGAAGAATTAATTGAGTTTATAAACAGACATGGAACAGTAGCAATACTAAAATCCGAGTATAAAGAAATTCCCTACAACATAGAAATCGTAGATGTAGATGAGTGGTGAATATGCTTCAGTATACTTGCTAAACTATGAATGTTAAATAGCTATATCATAAAAAAAATTTGAAAAAAATTTTGAGGGGGGCCAGCTTTAAGCCTGCTTTAAATTCATTCCGAAGCTTGTCTTAAAATTAGCTAGGAATTGCTTTTGATTTAAAATGGTTCTAAAACAAGGCTAGAACGCTTGCTATTGTAGGGTTTCATGAGTGCCTTTGAATGCTTGATATTGCTACATTTCAGGCTAGGCCATTTGGACCTGAAAAATAAGGCCATAGCTGTCTAAGGCTGGTCATTCTGATAACTAGGACAGGCCATTTGGTCATGCAGGTCATGCAGTTATTTAGGCAGGGCATTCAAACTTTCTCATACAGGACATTGTGATAACCAAACATAAACTCATGCAGGATATTCCAAGACAGGCCGTTCTAGTTGATACAGGATATTCAAGCTAAGCCATAAGCAGGACATACAGGCCATAAAATTTTTTCACTTCCAAAAATATTTTTTTCTATCCAAAACGCCTTAAACGCACTTTCCTTGATTCATTGGCAACTTGCACTGAAAAACTTTTCTGAAAAAAATCTACTTTTCTTTGAAAAACCTCTTGACAAGATAATTTAATTATGCTAGGATTGATTAAAATTGAGAAAGGAGGAGGAGAAAATGCAAGAGTATTTGAAGGAATTAAAGGCACAACTGGAGAGCTTTTTGGGCTTTTCAGTAGATGGCTGGACATTAGAAGAAGCTTTAAAATCGGCTGAGAACTCAGGGGCTGTAATTTTCTGGGCTACAATTGAAAGGAAAGTAAATTTAAAAATCAAATTGTAAGGAGGTGATAATAAAATGCTAGAGAAAATCAAAGAAGTAGCAGAGGTAACAAGAGGCTTGCAGCTCAAGGAGTTGCACTTTCTTATGTGGTGGGCATTCAATGACCGAAAAATGCTCATTGTAAGCTTTTTAAAGAAAGATTAAGGAGGTGATAAAATGGCTAAATTGAACGGTAAAGATTTTAGGGTAATAAAGCGGTTAGTCAATCCTCATTCTGGATTATCTATTGCTATCAGGTCAGACGGTATTATCTTAAGAAAAACTTTTAATGGATGGAAGAGATACTTACGGATTAAGAAAGGAGCATCAATTGAAACTGTTATCCAAAAATTATATAGCAAAGGCTTTATTGACGGCGTAGCACCTGAGTTTAGCACTCTAATAAAATGGCAGAATGAAGGCATAGCTAGAACTCCAGACGGCTGTCGTGTAGAACCAGACGGCACTTGTCAACACGGATACAAATCTTGGCTTTTAATTTATGGTCTTTTGTAAGGAGGTGATAAAATGGCAAAGAAGGATTATGAAATTTGGGTTAATCAAGACGGTATTGAAGATTTGAAAGATTTGGAAATTGAATATAACTGGCTAGGACAAACAAGGGATGTTGGTTTTGGGACAGAATTCTTAGTTTCTGTTGAGCTTTCACAAGAGCAGAAAGACAGACTTGAAAATCTTTGGGATTGTGATTTGGAATGATGTTTCAATTCCTACCGCCCAGGTTCTCACAGCCTGGGCTTTTTTATGCCTTGATTTTCTGTCTTGGCCTTCCCTTGCTTAGCCTCACCTACCTCAAAACTACCTCAAACTATCCACTCCTAAAACCCTTGCTATTATTGCCTTCCAGACACCCTTTTGAAAGCCTTGTCAGTATTGCCTTCCAGCCGTGCCTTTCAAACCCTTGTAAATCCTATATCCTAGAACCGCCCTTGAAAGCCTTACCAGTTCTACATTTCAAGCACGCACTTAAAACCCTTGTCAATTCTATGTCTCAGCCATGCCCTTGAAAGCCTTATTATTCCTGCATCCTAGAGCATACCTCTAAAACCCTTGAGGCTGTAGGCTTTCCAAGCACCTCGGAAACCCTTGCTATTCCTACGTTTCAAAGGGGTCTATTTTTGGGCATTTTTGAGGTTTTTCAATAGGCAATAGGGTAATAGTGGAATAGGAAAATAGCGTAATAGGCAAAATAGCCGTTTTAAACCACTCACTTAGCAAAAAACGCCTTCATATTTCAATTGTGAGCAAGTTTTAAAGGCCAAGACATATAAAATATCCTGTTAAGGCTTAAACCTTGCTCACAGGCTAAATATGTGCGTGTTTCTCTCAAAGCCTTGATAATTAAGCAATTTAAGGCCATTCAATACCTCAAACAAGCCTTTCTGCTATATCTGCACTCAATAGCAACTAAACTAGAACCTCACGCATAAGCTAGCAAGTGAAGCCTACACACAAAGGCACTCTAACACAGAAACTTTTTTTTCACTTTCTTAAAAATTTTTTTTCAGTTAAAAAGGCCAAAATAAGCAACTTCCTTTGAAAAATCGGGCAGTTAAAGAAATTTAAATAAATGTGATTTTTTTCATAAAAAGGCTTGACAAAAAAATTAAACTATGCTATAGAATAGGTATCATGAGAAAGGGAGGAAAGAAGGAATGAGAGCAAAGAAAAAACGGTTTGCAATTTTTGAGTATCGGACGGAGGATAATTATACGAAGAGAATGGATTTTGAAATCCCTAAAGGCAATTTATCAATGGTGATTTATTCAAACTGGGATAAGTGGGTTAATAGAATTAAATCTCAAATGCCTAATGTGAAAATAGAAACAATTAAATTTATAGGGACAGTATATGAGTAGTATCTGGGTTGTTTGTAGCTGGTATAGGCCAATCAAACTATATAAAGGAGAAGCAAGAAATGAAACAATGGGAAACAATTAAAGAAATGGTTCAAAAAGGGGAAACCTCTAACGAATTATTATGGACAAATTTAAACTCACAAGAAAAGAAAAAACTTAAAACAGTTATTCTTAAAATATTATCTAAAATAAAAGTATTACGAATGGAACATATTAATGGCATAGCAACAAGGATGTTTCCTCAAAGATTAACATCTCAAGCAATGAAAGAAATTTTAGGAGAGCTAATAAAAGCAAGAATATTAGAAATTGAAAATATTAAACCTTGCTTTGCAAATATTGAATATAAAGGAGAAAAAAGAAATGAGAGCTAGACCATCAAGTGGTAAACAAATCATAGATACAAGCACTTTACCTGCTAAGGCTAAAAAATTACTCCAGAAACGAGGCAAATTGGTAGAAAAACACAAGCTAGTTATAGACCCTACCAAAATAGTGGTTAGAGTTTATCAACGGTATTATCACCCTAAATTTGGGTATTTATATGAATTATTAAGTAAAGAAGTAAAGGAAATAAATAAAGAAAGGAGGTTGATAAAATGAAATACTCAACAAAATTTAAAATCAAAAACAAAAAGTCTAATGGGTATTTTTTAGCTGTAATTAATCTTGAGCTTAAAAAAAGCATAGGTAAAGACTGGGAAGACCTGAAAGAAAAAGAAGTTGTAGTTTTATCTTTAGATGGTGACCTTTATTATAGTTATAATGGTAAAGGACGCCCTGCATGGAATAGTAGCGGGCAAATAGATATGAGTTTAAAGAAGCTAGGGCAAGAATGGAATATACCAACAAATTTAAAAGAGCTTTTAAAAATCTGGCAAGAGTGGCATTTAAATGATTGCGTGCCTGGCACTAAAAAACAAATGTTAGCTTTAAAAAAAGCTGATAAATCTCTACTTTTTGCAGAAAATTATAATAAAGCAGTTGAGTATTTAAAATCAATTGGTCTTTATGAAGATAGAAATTATAAATATGGGTCAAGCTGGTTATGTAAAAAGTTAGATGATGAGGTTATATTAAGATTAAAGAGAATTTTCAAAATAAATTAACCTAACCCGCCGTGCCTACCGTGGCGGGTAATAAAACAACGGTGGGAAATAAAACAATCCTTCCCAAGCCGATGCCAAAGGCAAGGGAAGGGGAAGGAGGAGAAAGATGAGGTGGATTAACAAAGGAAAAACATTTGAAGGGATTAAGGTGGAAGTGGTTTTAAGTTCTAGCAGTAATCCTTATAGAAGTGGGGAAACGGTTTACAAAGTGAAAGTTAATGAGGCTAAACATCCTGAAGGATGGGGCACGGTTCAATTACCTTTTACTTCTCATGAATTGAACGAGGCATTGGGGTTGCGGGATTACGGGTTCTGCCCAGATGAGCACTTTCTTGATTGCACTCGTTCTGATGATTACTACATGTATTCTGGTGAATTCTCTTCCGAGAAAAAGGCTAATGAGTTTGCCGAGAAAGTTAGAGAAGCTATTAGGAAGATTGAAGAAGAAAAAAGAGAGATTGAAAAAGTTAAAAAAGTAAGACGAAGAGTAGAGGATGTCCTCCGTAAAAGCAATGCTGAGACAATTCTCAGTGTTGCAAAGCAACTGGGTGTAAAAATAGACTAGAAACGGCACTGCACCGCTTTAAGCAACGCAAGGCCGAGTTTGACAGGCTTAACGCCTGTTGGCTCGGCCTTTTTTATTTTGGAGGAAAGGAGGTGATGTCATGCAAATAGTGTGTGCATGGTGCAAGAAAGTAATGGGCACAAAGCAAGGCGAGGGCACTACACACGGTATATGCCCTCAATGCCTTGCTAAATTGCAGGCTGAAATGGCCACTCTCCGCCGGCACTTAATCGGTGCTGAGCGGGTGACGGAGAAATTATTGAAAGGAGGTAAGTAAAAATGAAAGAAATACAAAAAATAGTAAGCATCGTTGAACGGATGAAAAAGAGGGAAAGGGCTACGCAGAAGGCGAAAGAGGATATACAAGTTATATTGGATTGGATATCAAAGCAAGTGCCTGACGCTGTCACGGGATATGAGACTAAACAAAAATTTACTGTCAAATATGATTACTGGGATGGGCATAACTGGCAACGTAATTGTGGAGGCTCGGTTGATTTTGCACTCAAAAACGGTAAAGCAGTAGTAGAAACATTAGGCTGGGTTGTGCCTGTAGATGTTATTGATTTTACTTATATAAATGTAAAAGACGCTAGTATTGCACTTGAGGAATTTCTTGAAAATATCTCAAAAATGAAAACATTTGAGGAAGAGGCAGAAAAGATTGAAAAGATTAAACAAGCACTGAATATAGAATAGCAATTTAAACACCCACCCTAACTTAAAGGCTCGGTGTTCCTTTTTGGAACATCGGGCTTTTTTATTTTGAAGGAGGCAAAAAAGATGAGGGAAACAAAGCAAGACATAACAAAAGAACATAAAGAAAAATTACTTGAATTGGTAGGCAAATTATCAGGAAGGCAGGCTAGAATTGCCTTGAGCAAATTCATAGTTGAAGACCTAGATGACCCAGATATGTTTGAAGCGTTAGAGGATGCAATTCAAGTGGGCTTAACTTATCCTTCAGAACCATAAATAATAATAAACGGAGGTAAAGAAAAATGGTAGAAATAGAAAAATTATGGCAAGAAATACAAGAGGGTAAATGCCCTTACCTCAATCCTACCTGTGAAAACTGTCAGGGTTGTTTTTCTCCTTGTTGTAATTCTGGGCTAGACGAAGAGGGACGCTGTTACTGTGAACGTATCCATGACAAAATTATGGAAGTTAATAGTGCAGAGGACGAACTAAAATAGGAGGGATTAAAATGAATAAAAAAGATGCTCTTTATTTAATTCAAAAAACTAAAAAGTTTAGGGAATGTTTTATTAAACAACCCGGCTTGTTTAAAGTTGATGAAGAAAAAGAATTATTAGCATTTGCTACTGCACCAAAAGAAAAACAACTTGAACTCATAATGGGCGGTTGGCCTTGTAGCATTTGTAGATATAATAGTTGTTGTCCCGTGTTTAATAGCAATGAACAAGAATGGCTAAACTGGTTATGGGATAGGCCATAAGACTAAATTGTTTGTGAAAAGGAGGTTATCATGGATGGAGTAAAGAAAATTAAGGTTATGTTAGCAAAAGGAAAATTTTTTGTAGAACTAGAACTACCATTTTATTATAATAACCAAATAGTAGAAGGTGAATATCTACTCAAAGACGGGCGTAATATAAAATGCCCTAGCTGTAAAAAGCCTGCTGTGATATATACAGCAAAGATAAAAAGGATTCCAGCACCTATCGGACTTCCCAATGATAAAGAAATTTTTGTTTGTAGAAATTGCCATATTTTCGCTGAATTTAGTGACAAAGTATTGGTCATTCGTCCGTTTGAGCCTTCTTGGAATACACAAGAATTTTATTGTTTTATTTGTGGAGAATATTTAAGGTCCAAAAATATTGCACAATGGTATGATAAACACCCATTTTATAAAAATTATTGCCCTAATCATCCTAATGTCACCTATTATAGCCAATGCCCAAATAATGCTAATAGTCCAATCTCTTCCAGAACATCAACAATAATCCGATGGTATTAGGAGGAAGCAATGGAAAAAATAGAATACAACGATGTAAAAAAACTAAGGGATGCAGGACTGACCTTTGCCCAAATAGGTAAAATACTTGGTGTCCACAAAGGAGTAGCATATAGAATTTTAAAAAAAGGAGATGGATATAGCGAAAAAGTAGGAAATAAAAAGAATATGAAACACCGAAAAGTATTTCCTATTTGGGAATATCAAATAGGAGTTGATGCGCATCTTTTATACAAAGAAATCCCAAATATGGTTGAAAGATGGGCATCTATTCTAGGTTTACCAAGATTAACTCAAGTTGAATTAGTAGATTATATTTTGGATTTCCTTTATTCTCGTAATAGAGAATATTGGAAGCAATTTAGAAATCCAAAAGGCTTTATTTTTCATGTAGCGAAACGAATTATTGTCCAATGGGCTACATACCTAAACATAGAAACCAAAAGAACAATTGAAGAAAAGGCAGGATTGCCTCATTGGATTGGTGCGGAAAACCGCTTAAAATCCACTGCCAATCCATTAGTTAAGGAGGTTTAAAATGTGCGATTTTTTCAGCTTTTCAGTAACTAAAGATGGGAAGGTATTGGCTCTGCTAGGTGCAGAAAGAATGCGGTATATGGCACAAGGGCAAAATCCTGATAGTCATAGCCTCATTTCTGAGCACTTTGGAATAAATGAAGATGATACTTTTAAATTTGAAATCGGAATGAATGCAGAGGATGTGAGAAAATTAGTTGAAGCTCCATTAACATTTGAGACAGTGGAAGAATTGGAAAAATATTACGATGGCGGGATTGATTTCAAGCTTTTTCCACTTGAAGGTCTTTCTTTTATTCAGAATTGGCTAAAGGAAAACCAAGAACAAATTATTGAAGCGGGGAAACTGAAATTTGGGGCTACATTGCAGAAAATGATTTTAGTCAATGAACCCGCAAGCTTTGTTGTGGAACTTTCTTATGCTCGCACCATTTCCACTCTGAAAGAAGAAATCTTGAACGGGCAACCATTTATTGAAAGCACGAAATCCAAACCTGGATGGCATGTTTCTACTAAAATTTTTCCAGGGGTAGTATGTTATTTTAAAATCCCTGGCGAATATACTGGAGAGGAACTTGTGTCTAGAATTATGGTCAGGCGGTATTATGTTAATCGTGCAATATTGGATGAAAATGAAAACCCAGTTAAACATGTAGAGTTAAGAATAGTCATTTTTCCTATTGAAAAAATGTTAAAAGAAGGGGAAACTTTATAATTACTAACCCAATGGGCTTTTTTAGCTCATTGGGTTATCAACTTTTAATAAACCAAGGAAAACAAAATGATTGAATTCTTTGGCTTTTTAATAGCAATTTGGTTGATTGGCTGGATTATTTATAAGTGGATAAATGATTGAAAGGAGGTAATAAAATGTTAAATAAATATAATCTTCAAATAGCGAGTTTGCTTGAAAAAGAAGGCAATTGTATCTCAAATGATTTTGATATTTCACAAGTCATCAAAGTAACTAAGGAAAAAACAATTGCTACAGAAAGGCATTTACTTATAGAAATAACAAGACCAAATTTATCTTATAAAGAATATCCCGAAACTGGACATGAATATAAACAAGACAAAGATTTTTATCTTACAAAAAATGAAGTGGCCAAAATTCAAAAATTAATTCCTAAAAATTCTCCTTTTCCTATTATTGAAAATATTATGGTATCTCAGAAAAAAGATAAAACTATTCTAGTAATAACGGATTTAGAAAAATGTCTTTACTATGTCTATAAAAGATAAAGATATTTCATATCCTAAAACAGACCAAGTATATCCTAAAGGAAATCCAGTTATATCACTAACTGTAAATGCAAAACTCTTAAAAGAAATAGCTATCCAAGTTGAAAAGTTTAATGATGAGAAAAATAAACCTGTTACTATTTCTATTTATCAAGATGAATATGATAAATTTATTAAGTTTGAAGCCGTTAATAATGTAACAGAACAAAAAATGAAAGGTTTATTAGCTTGCTTAGATGAAAAGGAGGTTGGCAATGTATAAAGAAAAATATCAAAAAAAGAAACTGCCTAAGGTAGGATTTAACCGTTGTGGACATAGGTCGCATATAAAGGGATTTAGAAGAGTAATGGCAAATAAGGCATTCAGGAAAAAGGTTGAAAGTGCCTTACATAAGCAGTGCAAAAGACTACAAAGGGAGCTTGTTAGATGAAAGATTTAATTATCTTACTAACTGCCTTATGGATTGCCTCGGTTGCCATAGGTTATCATATCTGGCAAGAAATAGAACTGCCCCATAATCCTTCACCCCAAGACACTCAAATAGCAAATAGTGAGCCTGCAAATTGGGTTGCTACTAGAAAAATCACCAGAAACACTTATAAGACTTCCATTTCCCTTGAACCAAACTTATCTCCTACTGATGCAATGAAAATAGCACAATACTTTGTTAAGCAGAGATGCAAACAGGCTAAGATAAAGCGGATTACTATTTTATACACAGTTAAAACGAATATATGGGTAATTTGGAGGGAAGATAAATAATGCTAAATAGTGCCAACACAAATTTATTCTTCCTCGTCTTCCTCTTCATCTTTCTCTCTGAACTTTACTACCTCATCATATTTCTCAAACTCTTGTTTTTTACGCACGGCCTCTATCGCAACACTAATCAATTCCTTAATTGTTGTTGCTTGAGTTTCCGAAATAAATCCTTTTTCTATTTGTTTGCAAATGGATGCAATGTAATTCAAAATCTGTTCAAAGGAATGAAGCTTTGGCGGATACAGAGTTACAGTTTCATTTTTTTCTGTTTTAATGCGGTATACAAGCCGTTTTGGCATGATTTTCTATCCCTCCATAAGAAGCACATAGTAGAACACTTAAAAGCTGATTATAACTTAACAGCATACAAGGTGCAAGATAGTTTAAGGGTTTTGAAAATTAAATTTACCTCTTGACAAAAAAATTTAACTGTTTTATAATAAAGAAAAAAAGGGAGGAGAAAGATGGATGAATTAAAAAACATTATAATTAACGAAGAAGGTATATTTTGTCATTATTATCCAGTTTTATACTGGGAAGAACCGATAAGTGTTCCGATATCATATCATAAAATCAATGTTTATCTTTATTCTCATGATGCAGGTTATTTAGGTTGGATGGATAAAGGGAATATATGGTGCAAGAAATTCAAATACAAACATTTTGGAAAAACTTTTGCTTTAGATGTTTATATTTAAAAGGAGGTAAAGCAAAATGGAAAAACCTTTTGAACAAATCAAGAAACATTTGGCAAATTTGCCAAACAGGTGTCAGTTGATACGGAATTATGCTATAGAAGCTCTTGATACTGATGAACAAATAGAAAAAGCAGAAAGTTATCTAGAAGAGGTCTATAATGGGGATTTGGGAGTTATTTGTTTGGTTTTGTCTTCTAATTGTGCCCCTTTTCTCTTTTTATTTGAAGACCAACCTGAAATGATAGACGACGTATCTAAATTACTTAACTTGCTATCATTTGCAATATTTTCTGTTGATTTTTTTGAAGACCTAGATGATGAAGAAAAAGAAGAAGTGGAAGAGGAAGCCAAACAAATTCTTGATAAATCATTATCTATCTTACAGGGAGGCCAAAATGAATGAAAGAAGGATAGTAGCACGGCGGATGGACTATCATTTCAGGGGTTTTACTGAAAAAGAAGCTTCTGAAGTGGTGGAGTTATGGGAGCAAGGGCATCTTGAAAAGGTGCAGAGGAAGTGGGATTTGTTTAACTGGGATACCTGTCCTAGTTGTGGAGCATTTATTATGTCTAATAAACCTGTGAGTGGGTGCATTATTTGTAATCATAGTTTTGTGGAGTGAACCATGTATTATCCCAGAGTTACAGAAGTTATATCTCCCTTTCTAGAATTCCCTGTCTCAAGTAACACGCTGGAGTTAGCCTGTGAACGAGGCAAACTAATTCATAAGTATTGTGTGGCTGAATTGCAAGATTTGTTTGTGCCTGAATACGGCGAGCTGGAAGGATATATACAATCCTTTAGAAGTTTGTTACCTGTAAAACTAATCAAAGCTGAGTTTGAAGTGAAACATGAGCAATTTATTTATAAAGGACATCCTGATATGATAGTTGAGTGGAAAGGTGAAAAGTGGTTGTGGGATTTAAAGACTTCTGAGGTAGCTAATAAGGCGTGGATAATGCAGTTGGGAGCTTATTATTATGCTCTGCCTGAAGAATTGAAGCCTGATAAAGTGGCGGCGGTAAGGCTTAGAAAAGACGGTAAGCCTGCTATTGTTGACACTATTTTTATTGATGACCTAAATAAAGGCTTTCAGGCTTTTTTAAATTTTTTAAACGGGTGGAGATATTTGAAGGAATAAATTTTAAAGGAGGCAAAAAATGGAGATTAAAGTTAGGGCTTGGGATGAGAAGAATAGAAGAATGTTATACCCTGATGCTATATGGTTAAAGCACCAAGAAATAAGTATAGAAGGTTGCTTTTATAAAAATGTTATTCTTATGCTTTATACAAATTACAAAGATAAAAATGGTAAGGAAATCTATGAATGGGATATTGTAAAAACTCCTCAAGGAATTGGTGAAGTTGTCATAGATTTGGGTTGTTGGCATGTTCTCTTTCAAAAACCATTGGGGTATTTCCCTCAAGATGAAATAGAAATAATTGGTAATATTTATGAAAATCCGAATTTATTAGAAAAACCTAAAAGGAGAATAAAAAATGAAAAAAAATAATAATGGAGTATTTACAGAATTTCGGGCTAACTTGGCTTTAATAGAAGCTCAAAACGCTTTTTTGGTCTGGAAGAAAAGATTTACTCAATTAGAAGAAGAGGTAAAAACGCTGGAAATAACAAATGAAGAAAGTTGCCAGAAGGCCGCCGAATTACTAGCTACAATAGCAAAATATGAAAAGAAGATTAACGAGGAATGCGAGAAAAGGATAGCTGTCCCCAAGACTTTTATTAAAAAAGTGAAAGCTAGGGTTAATGAAGTGGTTAAGCCTCTTTCTAATTCAAAAAAGACAATAAAATTAAAGCTGAAAGACTACAAAACTCGTCTTGAGCTAGAAAGAAGAGAAATGGAAAAGAAAGCAGAGGAAGAAAGGAAAAGACTGCAAGAACAATTGAATAAAGAAGCCAAGGAAAAAGGTATTGAACCTGTAAAATTGCCTGAAATTGCTATGCCTAAAGAAAAATTGAAAGTAAGCACGGAAGATGGAACTGTGTATGAAAGAAAGCGGTGGACTTTTAGAGTGATAAATATTAAAGAAGTGCCAGATGAATTTAAGATTG
>Ga0190306_1000015_pt1 | contig 81597 bp, 70 predicted proteins | sample 48700734_MG_FD_161657 | JGI IMG/M metagenome (GOLD analysis project Ga0190306, IMG submission 161657) | Hydrothermal vent sediment bacterial communities from Southern Trench, Guaymas Basin, Mexico - 4870-07-3-4_MG | ecosystem: Environmental > Aquatic > Marine > Hydrothermal vents > Sediment ... | reverse complement strand
TATTAAGTAAAATATAACCTAATTACTACAATATTTACAAAAGGGCAGACTTCCAAAGTCTGCCCTTTCTTTAATCCTACCAATCCTTTAATCCTACCAATCCTTGAATCCTAGTCAATCCTTGAATCCTAGTCAATCCTAGTCAATCCTATCGTGAGAATAATTTCCCTCAGGATTCTCCATAAAAGATTTAAATCTATTTAATTCATCTGTTGTTTTAACATTTTTTCCATTATATTGCAGAATAGATTTCCAGCCGTATATATTGTTATCCTTAAAAAGAACGCTGTCTTTCCCACGTGTTATATTAAAAGCTGACTGATCTTCTGAAGAAATCCAGCTTAAGTTTTTGGATACAATATTATTGGAAACGAATTCAATACTTAGGGGACTGTTAAAACTAAATGTTTCAAAAACTGTTGTACCCCCGTTTAAAGTTATACTGTTATCTCTAAAAACAGAAACACTGCTGCTTAAAACAAAAGCTCTAATAATATCACTATTACCAATAGTAATATTATTTTTAGTAAAGTTCACTATAGAATTTTTAGAATTCAAAAGATATATAAACTCATTTGTCTTCTCTGCCTGTATCTCCGAACCAGTAATTTCAAAACTTGTATTTTGCGCTCTTAAAAAAGCTGAACCAGAATCTGCACTTAATTTAAACCTGGATTTTTGAATTGATATATTTGAATCAGCTGCATCGAAGCATGACAATATCCTGCTTGATCTTTTGGTATTTATATCAGAATCGCTTAACTTGAATTTTGTATTTTTTAACACAAATATATCCGAATTTATTTTCGCATAACCTGTATCAATTGTAGTGCCTTCAATATCAACGGTACTGGCCGTACTATTGAGTATTTTTATTTTTTGGGCTGAATAGGGCTTTATGACTGAATTCCTTACTGATATTTTTGTATTATCAAGATTAAAAATATTTATACTGCCAGAATTAGCTGTGCCCCTAATTCTGGATTTTGCTATAGTAATACTGCTGTTTTTTGAATCTATCAGCTTTGCTTTTGTTAAAGAAGAATAAACCAGATCACAATCATATAAACTCAGATTTGAATTATTTATCTTTATAAAATTTTCTGAATTAGTACTTTCAAACATAAGGACTGCTTTGTTAAGAGAAATGTTTCCCCCGGACATAGTAATAATGGGTGCTGTTAAATTTAAATTTGATATAGTAATATTTTTAATAATAACATTTCCGGAATGTATATCAAAAACTGAATCACCAACAGGATATCTACCGGATATTTTTATAACTGTCTCACCCATTCCAGATGACCAATTATCAGGATTATAACCGCCTAAAATTGTTACATCCTCAGCAATATTAAAAGATTTGTCCACCAGGAACTCTCCATTACTAAGATTAATAATATTGCGTTTAGACTGGTTAAAAAACTCAAATGCTCTTTTAATAGTTCTAAAAGGTTTTAACTTTGAGCCTTCATTGCTATCCTTACCGTTAACCGAAACGTATATATTTGCTTTATCAATAGTAAAGTCAACTGTTTTTACAGAACTCCGGTTTCCGGCAGGATCTTCAGAATATGATTTTAGGGTAAATACAACACTTTCACCTTCTTCTGCATTCACTTTTAAAGGCTGATCGTATCTCCTAAAAACAGGCATACCAAGTCTATCATTACTGGAAATAAGTTCATAATATATTTTCCCATCTGAGCTTAATTCAATAGATTTCCCGTCCTGATAGTAGCCATTATTTTCGACTCCGCTAACAAGAGGGATGAGGGGTTTTGTTTTATCTATAGTAAATTTGACATTTGTTTCATAATTGTCAGTTATAAAAGAATTTTCAGGGAATTCCTTTACATTAATAGAAACATTTAGAGTTTCGCCATCTGCAGAGTCAAAAATTATTGGCTGAGTAAGTTCAGGTGAAAATACAGATACTTTCCTGGGAATATTATTATCTATGGCAACTTCATATCTTACGATTCCAGACTGATTCGATTTCCAGACAACCCTGCCGCTGTTATAAATTTTGTTATTACTTATTCCTGTTACTATATCTCCGGAACTCGTATTCTTTTCTATTCTTGAAACTAAAACAGAACTTTTGTTTCCGTAATTATCACTTGCAAAATAAAAAAGATCAGTATGCGCTCTTCCCCGTAAGTCAATTATCATGGGAGAAGTATATTCAATAAAATCCTCGTCACCTTCTTTTAGAAATATTTTCTCACCGGTTAATGTTGCAAAGGAAATAGAACTTTTACCAGAGCTTAACTGTACAATATCAATTAAGGGAACATCAGGTTTTACAGAATCCATTATAATTTTTTTATAAGTAGATTCCTTTGATAAATTACCGGCAGAATCCAATGATCTTGCACTTATAAATATTTTCGATACCTTTTGATTTTGAAACTCAATTGGCAGACTGTATAAAACTGAATTTTCATCCGGGATCCCGGGATAGGATCCATCTTCTTTTACTTCATAAACAATTGTATAAGGAGAAAACATTCTAACAACAGATTTTCCAGTTATTGAGGTATCAACAGTTATTTTTGGAGCTTCTGGAAGTATTTTATCAATCGAAAAATTTACAACTCCTCTACTTATTGATGTATTCCCTGCTTTGTCAATTGCAAGAGCTGCCAGTTGATATTGTTTATCTGTATTTTCCAACTGCTCCAATGTATAACTGTTTTTAAGCAAAATTCCATTCATCTCAAAATTGGTAAAAACAAGATCTTCTTCGTTTATTTTGTCTTTAATAAGTATCCACACGTCATCTACAGTGTCTTCTACAGTTATTTTTATATCATGATTATACACTTTGCCCTCAATTACACTGTTAATAACAGGAACTCTTGGTGCAATCCGGTCTATTGTAAATGAAAGACTCTGAATATCAGATAAAACAGAATCAGTATCTCCATAGGAAGCTGCTAATTTGACATTATATTTCCTTGTTTCATTAACAGGACATTCAAAATAAATAAAATCACTAACTTTCTTTGCGGTACCGGGAACAGGATCTAAAGGCATAATATTCCCCTGACCGATCGTATAATAAAGATTTATTTTATCTGAAGAATGAAAACGCAAACTACGGGGTGCGTTATACAGCCCCCCGTCTTTTACTCCCGTAAAATCAGGAACTACAGCAATTCTGTTATCTATAATATATTTATCGGAAATAACGACATTACTTTTATTACCTTTTTTATCTTCAGAATATCCTGAAATTAATATTTCAGAATAATTATTGTCAGTTTGCTCCAAGGGAACAGGGGCATTATACAATTGATAGTCACCGGAAACTGAATTTATGCTAATTTTATAATAGATTTTATTGTCACCAGTCATACTTAATAAACCATCTTTAATATTTATAACTGGTGATTCAGGAGGAACTGTATCTACATCCAAAAGTTCTGTCAACACAGATTCGGATATATTACCTGCACGATCAACAAGTGCAGCTTTAATATTTATTTTTTGCTGTATACCATGTGGAACAGAAACAACCATCTCTGATTTTCCGGTAAAAGAACTAATTTCAGGGTCTTCGGGTTCAGTCCCGTCATAAGTTAAATTGTAGATAATTCTATTATTTCCTTTATTTGATATATTAAATGTAGTCTGATTTAATTCTTTTGATACTATTGTTACTTCAGGTTTATCCGGTTTTTTTATATCAAAAACAAGAAGTTTGGATGTAACAGGACTTGTTAATTTATCATTTAAATAAGCTATTGCTTTAACCATCAAAGATCCTGATTTAAGACCAGCTGGTATTTTCATATTAAAGGGTTTATTATAATAACTGGAATACCTGTCAGGTGTGGATCCATCTGTTGTATAATAGATTTCTGTTCCTGGAATTGATATTATTCTTACCTCTGTATTTGATGTGATTGGCAAATTATCAGATATAGAAATAATTGGAGCTGCCGGAACTCTACGGTCAAGAACATAAAAATAACGATACTCAGCTTTTCCTGAAAGATCACTTATACGCAATGTTCTATATTTTATAACTCCCGGAACCGGCATAAAACTTAAACCGGCAGGTAATAAGGAATCATCAGCGAGAACTTTTTTATCAATAAAATTATATAAAAAACCTTCTTTTTCAAATTTCAGGTTAATATCATCTTTGTAAACACCGCTATCTTTATTAAGGATAATATTTTTATTATCAACAATCGAAAAAGATATCTCTTTTGTTAGAATATCATTGGAATTCAAGGGCATTGCCGCCACACGCAGTTTATAATCTCCAATATTTTTAAACATGACAGGGCCTGTATAGGTAGTTCCTTTTAAACCCGGATCTGTATTATTTAATGTATATCTAACCCACTTATAAGCACTTGTATCTATATACAAAAGCTGGCTGTTTAAAAAATCACCGGATGCGGGGCTTAGTATTTCAAGAGACTTTTGCTTTTCCAAAACAGGAAGAATAGAAAAGCTGTTAACATTTACACTGCTTCTGTTACCTGCTTTATCTTCACTATAGCTTTTGATAAATTCTGTCAGTAATTTTTTTTTCTGCTTTAGTTCCAAAACTCCGCCCTGCCATAAATGGAATTTATCCCCCTGACCGGATTGAAAAGAATAATAAACAGCATCACTCTGATCTTTAAACTTTAGCTGTAAAGATTTATCGTATACTCCCTCCTGGTAATTCAATTCCGGCTTAAGTGGAATATCTTTATCAATAGTAAAATCCAGTTCTTTAGTCTGTAAAATATCTTTATCATCCATGGCTGTTACTACAAGATGATAGGAGTGAGTTGACCCTGACACAGCACTTAAACTTAATGGGAAAATATATTGGACAGGATTATGATCCATACTACCCTTAAAGTAGTAAAAAATATTTACCCCTGAAACGTTACTAAAAGAAAGTTCAACATCATCACTGTAGATTCCTGATTCAACGGAAGGTAAAATTAAACCATTAAGAGAATCCATACTATAAATAAAATTAATAAAAGGAGAAAAAATAAAAAATAGATAAATAATCAGTTTAAATTTCATTTCATTATTTTTTTAATCACATCTACCAATTCAGGACTATCTGTATAATATTCCCTTAATTCTTTTTCAGACAAACCAATTAGTTCATGACTCATATAATGAATCCAGACATCATCTTCCGGTTTCTCTATTATATGTGTTCGACATGTATAATCAGGAATTAAAGGTAATTTGTTTTTAATATACCGTATATCTTTGTAATCATGAACTGCTATTTTAAGGTCTTCTCTGGGTATTCCCTGGTTAATAATAACCTCACCAAGATAATTTATGGTTCTACCGGAATCGTATATATCATCTACCAGTAAAATTTTATCTCCGTTTCGCAGGTGTTCAGGGTTGTATGTCCACCCGTCTATCATAACTGCAGACTGCTCTCTTATATTTGTGTAGGATCTGGCTACCACTGCAGCATAGAACACAGGACGTTCAGCTCCTTTTACAATCTTAAAGTATTCACTAAAGACATTTCCCAGATAAGCACCGCCTCTTAAAAGAACATATATTACATCAGGTATAAAACCATCGATATGTATTTTATTAGCTAGCTTAAGAGCATTGTTTCTTACGGTATTATATGAAATAAAATCTTTTTTCATTTAATCTTCCCTTTATACTTTGATATCGGTAAGATAAAAACAATATATCTGCCTTTTTTACTATAACATTGTTAATATCTCAGTATGATCCGCAAATACAGCAACCGTGTGTTCCCAATGAGCAGAAATCTTTTTGTCCATAGTCAGGACAGTCCACTCATCATCAAGAACTCTAACATCATCCACTCCTAAGTTTATCATAGGTTCTATGGCTAAGACCATTCCTTTTTTTATTCTTGGATTGGGACCTGAACTTGCATAATTTGGGACCTGAGGAGATTCATGAGGGCTAAAGCCAACTCCATGGCCACAATAATCCCGAACAACTCCATAATTCTCCTCTTTTGCACGTTTATACACAGCTCTTGATATGTGATGGATTCTGTTTCCTACAACTGCCTGTTCAATCCCAAGATATAAAGCTTCTTTTGTTACTTTTATAAGTTTTTCTGCCTCTTTGGATATATTACCTACAGGCAAGGTCACAGCTGAATCACTAAAAAAACCTTTATAGTTAATTCCAAGATCAAGGCTGATAATATCACCATCTTTTAATTTTCTGCTTGAAGGAATACCATGTATAACTACTTCATTAATCGAAGTACAAAGAGATGCGGGATAATCCATATAACCAAGGAAAGCGGGAATTCCCCCTCTTTTCTCTATATAATTCCGGGCAAATCTATCCAGTTCAATTGTACTAATACCTACTTCTACGAGCCTGGCCAACTCCTTATGTGTTTCAGCTAAAAATTTACAGGATTCCCGTATTCCATCTATTTCTTTTATTGACTTCAATTTAATCATAGCCACTCCATATATTTGATTTCTTAAAATATCACTAATATGCAGCAGATTCAAGTTTTTTAAATAAAAGATTCGCCTGCATATTATCTTTATCCAGATCCAATGCATTTTGTAATTCTCTGGAGGATTTATTATAATCCTTCATTTCAAAATACAATAAAGCCAGCTTAGTTCGTATTGTTGATTTTACCTTTAAATTTAATTCAGTGTTCATAAGACTGTTTTCTGCCTGTTGCAGATACTCTATTGCACTATTATAATTTTTATTATATTGGGACACTATAGAAAGATTGTAAAGCGTCTGCCATTGCTTATCAATTTTATAGGAAGATTCATACTCATCTACTGCTTCCTTAAAATTTCCATTGTAGGAATCGAGTAAAGCCTTATAAAACATTACCCAACCTTTAGTGGTATCTGAATCAAATCTATTCAGATATTTTTCAAGTTTCCCCATATTACGATTTTCATATAAATTCATAGCCAGAAATCTTGAACCTGTTTCATTTTCAGGATACTTATTTACAAGTTCATATAATAAATTCACCATATTTTCAGGTTTGGAAATTCCCTTTAATTGCTTTAGTATAATTTCTATCTCCAAATCACTTGTATTTCTTTTGAGATAATTATCAATATATATTAATGCACTATTTTCATTATTGTTGTTTATACTATAGTCAACAACAGCAAGGAGTAAACTTCTGTTATCAGGAAAATGTGATATTACATCCTCAAACTCAAAATTTATATTTTTAGCATTATTTTTTAAATTTATAATAATTAAATTAATATAGGGAACAGATGAATAATATGGAAATAATTTAATAAATTCACTAATTTCTTCGTAAGCTTTTACATACAGTTTTTGTTTTATAAATATGTCTATTTGAATTAATTTTAGATCTTCAACCTTAAAACCCAAATCGTAAGTTGATAATAGATTAGAGGCCTTTTGATATTGTTCCGCATAATAACTGACATAAAATAATAATTTATTTAGTTCATTTTTTTTTAAATTAAGATTTGAAAAAACAGAGTCTGCACTTTTGTAATCACCATTTTCCAAATATAAAAGGCCACTATCAATAAGAAAATTAATATTACCTGTCTTTTGATAGAGTTCCTTATAAAGGGCGCTGTCCTGAGTGTGAAAAACCTTATAGAAAATATTATCATCCGAATTGATATTTCCGGCTAAAATATTTATTTCAATGATAAAATTCTCTTCAGTTAATTTATTTTTCAACGTTGATAGTATTTCTAAAGCATCTAAAATATTACCAGTTTTTAATAATGCATATAAATATATTGATAATATTTGACTGTCACCGGGATAACTATTATATGCTTTTTCTGATATACGCATAAGATTATCAAAATCTGATTTCAAAAATATTCGCTTTAACAAACTTTTATATTGATTTGGTTTTTTAGCGTATCGAAAAGCAGAACTATACAATTTTTCAAGTCTGGTACTTTCCTGATTATTATCGCTTATATCTATTTCTTTTAATAAATTATCAAAAATATCAGCATTCTTTTTATTATTTAAATAGATGACGGTAAAAACAAGAACAGAAAGAACCAGGATAGCCAAAGCTGCGAATATTATTCTTATTTTAAATTTGGAACTCATTGTTCTCCGGATTTTTTTATTCCGTCCAATATTCCATTAATAAACTTATAGGCATCATCACTTCCATAATCTTTAGCAATATCTATGGCTTCGTTTATTGTTACCGTGGAGGGAATATCCCTTTGATACAGGAGTGAATAAACACTAATTCTTAATATAGCAAGTTCTACCTTAACAATCCTGTTAAAATCCCAGCTTTTTAATTGTTTTTTTATGGCAGAATCAACATTGTCTAAATTCTGAAGAGTTCCAACTATAAGTAATCGGGCAAAATTTAATGTTTCGGCATCAAAGCCCGAAAGTCTCGACTCATCCATCCATGCAAACTTCACAAGGTCTTCAACAGAATTATTATTATATTCATGACTGAATAAAGTTTGAAAGGCCAATACCCGTGCTTTTCTTCTTGAACTCATTTTAATCCTGTTAAAAATATATAATTTCTGCCTGTTTTCTTAATTCTGTAGTTATCTCTTTTAGAGCTTTAGCCAGAACTTCCTGCTGCTTCTCCTGGAAAAGTCCGTCTTTTATATAATTTCTTACACTCAGTTTATTACCAGGTGCAATAGGATCATCTAATTTCAGCAGTTTGGGTTCTAATTTCTCGGTTATTTTAAGAATATGATAACCTGAGTTTGAAACTAATACTTTTGATATCTTATTAACAGGCAATTTAAACATGTTATTAAAAAAATCTTCACCTAGCTGAAGTTTCAAATTACGGTTATCCCTGCCTACATAACCAATATCGCCACCCCGATACTTTATGCTCTCTTCTTCAGAATATTTTAAAACCGCATCATCAAAGCTGATACTCCCGTTTTTAAGTTCCAAATAAGCTTTATCAAGACTTTTTTTGGCATCAGCAGCCTTTTCAGTATCCTTGTTAAGTATTGGAATAAAAATCATACTAACGCGAATATATTCGGGGTTAAAGAAATGCTGAATATTTTCATTATACTTATTTTCTATCTCTTCATTACCCGGAACCTTTATCGCCTCAAACAAAGACTTTTTATTTTTAGTAATATAGCTCTGCTGTAATAACTGTTCCTTAATTCCTGAAAGATAATTCTCCCATGTAGAACCCGTTTGATTAATTATAAGCTGCTTAAACTGAGCATCATTAATTTTCTGATGCAATTGGCCTTCCGCACTTTGTTTTTGTGATTGCAAAACACGGTTTAAATCCTGATCAGAGACTGTCATACCGGATTTTTCTGCAGCCTGGGCAATTAACACTGACGAAATTAATGAATCCAGCATGTCTGATTTTTTTATATTCTGTCGGGGTCTGCCACTTGCAACTAACTGCTTATTGTAATTTTCAATTTTTTGATCAACCTCTAAAGAAGTAATCATCTCCGGTCGTATTAAATTTACGGAAGCCATAGGTTCACTAATTACCTCTGCAAATAAATTTAATGAAAAATAAATTAATAAAACTAGAACAAGAAATCTTTTCATCCCACACTCCGGACAATATTTTATGGTTAGGAAATATGCAATTTTTTACCAATATTAAAAGCATCTTCCGAATTTCTGATAATATCTGATTTTTTTAAATAAATGCCTTCAGTCTCCATAATTCCCATAAGCTTTCTAAGAGTTTTTTGCAAACGCAAAGTATTGCCAAGAGTAAAAGCATATGCACGTCTGCCCCTGATAAAACCTGCATTACCAAGAAAGGTCGAAACAGACGGGTTGATTTTACCACCAAAAAAATTAATGCCTTCAGCACCTACCGCAATATAATTATATACCGTAAGTCTTGTATTAACATCGTGATTTCCATTTATAATATCGACCTGATGTCCCTGTGCCCGAATCCCTTCAGCCAAGGAACTAACAACTTTGGTAAGTTTGTTATTATCACTCTTTAAAAAATAAACAACTCCGACTCTCATAACTACCTCAGAAACTTAATTAGACGTACTTGTTTCAGCCTGATCTGATGCAGCAGCATCGGGTGCAGCATCGGGTGCAGCATCGGGTGCAGCATTCCACCATTCGCTTGAACTTTCACCGACCTGTTCCTGGGCAACTCCCAGGACATCTCCGGACTCAGTGGTTCTGTTTATCCATGCATTCCCTAAAGCACCAAGAATAAAGATTGCACCCAGAATTGATGTTGTCTTTGTTAGTATATTTCCAGAACGTGATCCAAAAGATCCACCACTTCCACCACCGAAGATACCTCCAAGGCCTTCACCCTGATCATCCTGCATCATAACTATAATTATTAGCAGAATAGCACTTATAACGAATATTACCAAAAGTAATGTTCCAATTATTGCCATTTATTTTTCTCCATACCTCGAACTATTTATTATATTCCATAATTGGAATAAAAGTCTCTGCTTTTAGGGCCGCCCCTCCGACAAGTGCCCCGTCAATATTGGGTCTGGCCATTAACTCTTTAACATTGGAAGGTTTAACAGAACCTCCATACTGTATTATAATTTTTTCCGAAGCATTTTTGCTAAAAAGAGTCTCTATCTCTTTTCGTATAATACTGTGGATTTCATCAGCATCGTCGGGGCTTGCAGTTTTCCCGGTACCGATGGCCCAAACAGGTTCATATGCAATTGTTATAAAAACCAGCTGTGTTTCACTTATATTCTTTAAGCCATTTAAAACCTGATCTTTTACTATTTTTTCTGCAATCCCGTTCTCCCTTTCCTCGAGAGTTTCACCGACACAAAAAATTACTTCAAGATTATGCTTTAAAGCCAGATGAATTTTTGTATTTATTATTTCGTCTGTTTCTCCATAAATAGATCTTCTTTCAGAATGACCCAGAATAACAGACTGAACACCAATATCCTTGAGCATTAAAACTGAAGTTTCTCCAGTATGTGCCCCGAATTCTGTTATTGCCATATTCTGTGCTCCCAGTATCAGATCAGTTCCTGATACAACCTTAGAAACTGCATCCAAAGAAGTAAAAGGAGGAGCTATTAATATTTTATTTTTAAAACTGCCATTTTCCAAAAGTTCCTTTACAAGTTCCAATGATTCAGATCTTGTATTGTTCATTTTCCAATTTCCCGCCATATATGGAATTCTCATAATATTTTACTCCTTTAAAGCCGCTATTCCAGGAAGAGTTTTACCCTCAAGATACTCCAATGAAGCACCCCCTCCTGTTGAGACATGATCTATCCTGTCTGCAAATCCGAATTTATTTACAGCAGCAACTGAATCACCACCACCTACTACTGTCGTACCTTTACATGATGCAACCATCTCGGCAACCTCAAGGGTACCTTTTGAAAAATTTTCAAACTCAAAAACTCCCATCGGTCCATTCCAAACAAGAGATTTGGAATTGCTAATTAAATTCCTGTAGGAATTTAAGGTTTCAGGGCCAATATCCATACCAATAAAACCATCTGGAATATTAACATCTTTTATATACCTGGCTTTCGCAGTATCAGAAAACTCTTCAGCTGCCATATGATCTATAGGCAGCATTATCTCAACACCTTTTTCTTCTGCACTCTTCATTAATTTTAACGCAGTGTCTAGATAATCTTCTTCAATCAGGGAATTGCCAATATTTATACCTTTGGCTTTTAAAAAAGTATAAGCCATACCTCCTCCAATTATCAGAGCAGTACAATTTTTAAGTAAAGACTCGAGTACACTGATTTTTGAAGATACCTTTGCACCACCGATGATTGCAACAAAAGGTTTTTCAGGATTTGAGACAAGAGGATCGAAAAAATTAACTTCTTTCTCTATTAAGAAGCCTCCTGCTGAAGGTAAATAATGTGTAACACCTTCTGTAGACGCATGAGCTCTGTGGGCAGTACCAAAAGCATCATTTATATAAACATCACCATTTTCAGCCAATTGCTTGGAAAACTCAGCATTATTTTCTGTTTCTTCTTTGTGAAATCTAAGGTTTTCCAATAAAAGAACTTCTCCTGCCTTTAAGTCCAAAGTCATAGTTTTAACTTCAGATCCAATACAGTCACCGGCCATAGTTACATCTCTACCCAGCAATTCCTGAAGTCTGCCACGCACATGCCCAAGAGAATATTCTTTTTTTACCTGCCCCCCCGGTCGTCCAAGATGGCTCATAATAACAAGAGACGCACCTTTCTGAGAGAGAATATAGTTTAATGTAGGTAAAGCTGATTTAATTCTGGTATCATCAGTAATTATACCATTCTTTAATGGTACATTAAAATCGACACGAACCAGACACCTTTTATTACTTAACTCAAGAGTCTTTAATGTTTTTATTTTCATAAACAATTCTTCCTATTTCAGGATTTACCTGATCCCACAGATACAAAGCTTAAAATAATTATCAACTATACTGAATATACAGGATTATATCCAGTATAGTATTAGCTTCTAAACAGCATTATTTCGTTATAAGAACAGCCAGATCAACAACTCTGTTGGAATAACCCCATTCATTATCATACCATGATATTACTTTGAAAAACCCCTTCCCTATTTTCATTGTGGAAAGAGAATCAAAAATAGATGAATGAGAATTACCAACTATATCTACGGAAACAATTGGATCTTTTGTGTATTCAAGGTAACCTTTCATGGAACCTTCTGAAGCAGCTTTCATTGCAGCATTAAGTTCTTCCACACTTGGGTCTTTTTCAAGCCTGACTGTAAGATCAACCAAAGATCCGGTTGGTGTTGGAACCCTTAAAGCCATACCGTTCAGTTTGCCATTAAGTTCGGGTATTACCAGACCAATAGCTGCTGCTGCACCTGTGGTTGTTGGTATTATTGAAACTGCCGCAGCCCTGGATCTTCTAAGATCACTATGGGGAGCATCATGCAACCTTTGATCACTTGTATAGGAATGAACTGTAGTCATAAGACCTTCAACAATACCAAAACTATCCTGAAGAACCTTTGCTATGGGAGCAAGGCAGTTAGTGGTACAGGAAGCATTTGAAACTGCCATATCCGAATTTTCATAGGAGCTATCGTTTACGCCTAGAACAATTGTTTTATCCACTGCGTCCTTTGCAGGTACAGTAAGAATTACTTTTTTTGCACCAGCAGTAATATGATCCTTATATCCACCTTTGGGTCCACCAGCTGTCCTGAATATACCTGTCGATTCAATTGCTACATCTATAGCTAATTCTTTCCACGGTAAATTTTTAGGTTCTCTTTCTGCGAAAACTTTAATTTCTTTACCGTTTACTACAATAGAATTTTCTTTTGCTTCAACTGAATACTTTAAAACACCGTAATTGGAATCATATTTAAGTAGATGAGCAAGTGTTTTTGTATCTGTAATATCATTTATAGCTACAACCTCAATATCTTCACGATCAAAAGCCACTTTAAATACGCTTCTGCCAATTCTGCCAAATCCATTAATTGCTATTTTCATGTAATCCTCCATGTAATATCATACATTTTATTGTAATATATGCTAAAGCACTCTAAAATGTCAACAAATTAGGGGATACTAATTATCGATTTATATAATTCAATAGGCAAAAGAGGACTGGCTGTAATTTGATTATTTTCAGGCAGGGTCATTTTTTCTGTCTTTTTAATCAGGGAATCCCCTGGATTTATCAAATCAAAAAAATTATATTTTTTAACTGCACCCTCAGATACAAGATCATCCACCCTGGTAATTTCAAGCTCACCAAGCAGCTTATCAGGTTGAAACTTTAGACCAATTGAATCTCTTTTTAACATAAAATCTTCTTTTCTTAAAATATAAAAAATATCTCCCAATTCTGTATTTTGTATTTTACCCAAATTTATAAGAACTTTGTCGAATTTCCTGTCAATTATATTTCCGGTCAAGGGTAATGACTCACTAATGCTTCGTGAAAGCTCCTGGAAGGATAATACAATTTTATTATTACCTGTTTTGAATACAGGAAGTGTTAATAAAAGACTACCAGCCCCGGAATCATAAATATTTGCTTCAATTGAAAATGAACGTGGAGTATCTTTGTAGTCAAAAATTATAAAAAAATCGCTGCCCGTTTTCCTCGCATATTCAAAGGCATTTAAAAAATCTACAGGTTCACTATTGAACTTTGCTTCAATATTTTCAAAAGCAAGCAAATTATGAACAAAATATACTCCAAGGTTATCTCCCTCATTAAATATATTATTACTAATACTGAACTTACTTAAAAAAATATCAATTCTATATTTTGATGTATCAATTAAAAACTGATCAATATGCCAACTATCCGAAACTGTATCCGTAACAATACTATTATAAATTTCAAGTTCATCTGCTAAATTTTCATCATTAGGATTTTCAGCATAAATATCCTTAAGCATTGAAAGATAAGTACCAAGATACCCCCTGGTTTTCATTAATTCTGCATATAGGATTCTGCCTTTAAAAGAATGAGGTGCCAGGAGAAGACCCCTTCTAAACTCATTTCTTGCCTGATTGGAATAATTTTTTTCTATGAATTTTTCACCAAGGTCAAAGTGATAATCTGCGTATTTAGCTCTAACGGGGTCATCTATTGCTTTACTGTTAATAAGAATATTTTCAAGTGCTATTCTTGAAAGCTCATTCTGAGGATTATAACCAATTGCTGTGGCAAAACTGAATATGGACTTATCCGGCTTACCCAGTTCCAAGTTAACCTCGGCTAAAAGATACCATATTTCCCAATTTCCTCTATCAAGTTCAATATATTTTTCAAGTACTGTAAGTGCAGAATTATATTCTTCCAGCTGCAGATAGATTAGGCTTAATAAGTAAACAGTATCAGATTTTTCAGGATCGAGATCATAAGACCTTCCTGCAAAAGTCTTAGCAATTTCATCTTCTCCTGATTCATAATAATGCCTGGCCGCAATATAATTGACAAATGCATTATCAGGATATAAGTTCAGTAACTGTTCAACATAAGCATTGGAAATATTTTTTTTATTAATGCTATCATAAACTATTATGGAGGAAATAAGTGCTTTTCTATTTCCAGGTGATTTCTGAAGAGAAAATTTATACAAATCTGCTGCCTTTATTATATTCCCCCGGGCAACTTCCAACTCCGCCATCCCAAGCAGAGCATTAACATTATTTTTCTCTAATTTTAATACATCAGCAAAAACATCTCCGGCTTTACTAAATTCCCCTTTCCCAGTCAAAATTCTGCCATACAGAATATTTGCTTCCATCGAACTTTGATCTAAAAAAAGAGCCCTGGTAATATGTTCCATGGCTTCGTCAAATTCTTTTAGAAGAAAATATGCTTCTGCTATTCCAAGCCTGGAGTCAAAATAGTTAGGATTAATTGAAATAATCTCTTTGAACATCGCTATTGAGTGATATATATCATTTCTTTGTAGGGCCTGCTCTGCATTATTTTGCATTTCAACAATTGATGAGATTTCCGGATAAACCGGTAAAGACAAAACAACAACAAAAAGAAAAGTAAACAGCCTGCTCACTTTTCGACTCCCATTATTATTTTTATTGTTTTAATTTTATGACCCTCAATTTCCTGAATAATAAAATCCAATCCATGAAATGAAACTTTCTCAAATTTTACCGGAATTTTTCCGAATAAATCAAAAATAAACCCACCCAGGGTATCAAAATCCTGCTCTGGTATATCAATGCCCAGCATTTCATTTAAATCCTCAATATCAACCCTGCCATCACAAAGGTATGAATTATCATCAAGTTTTAGAATATCTTCTACTTCATTATCAAATTCATCCTGAATATCTCCTACTATTTCTTCAATAATATCTTCCAGACATACAATACCGGATACGCCACCATATTCATCAACAGAAACAGCTATATGAACATGCTTTCTTCTGAATTCACGCAAGAGGGTGTCCAGTCTTTTGCTTTCAGGAATAAAATAAGGTTTTCGTAATATTTCATCAATTTTAATATCTTTTTTATCATTTTGATACTTTAACAGATCCTTAACGTATAAAATACCTATTACATTATCAATTGTTTCTTTATAAACAGGAAATTTTGAATGTCCGGAACTGATAATCGTTTCAAACATCTCAGGAGCTGTAATATCTTTGGAAAGAAAGACAACATCTATACGAGGAACCATAACTTCTTTGACGCTTGTTTCGGATAGCTCGACTATTCCCTTAATCATATCACGGGCTTCGTAGTCAAGTTTTTCAATGTTTTTGTCTTTATTATCCTTAGATTTACGAAACATTTTAGTAATAAAACTTTTCTGATTCAAAGTATTGCATCTCCTGAAAGTTCTGATAATATTTTTTCCTGTAAAATCATCATTTCCTCATCACCCAAATTAGTTTTATGATCCATTCCTTTTAAATGAAGGATACCATGTATTAAAACCCTTTTCAATTCTTCATCAATACTTACATTAAAGATATCAGCATGCTGCTTCACTGTTTCCAGAGAAATAACAATATCTCCTGCATAGATTATATTGTCTAAAGGAATTAATTCCTGATTAAATGACAAAACATCAGTACTCTCATTTATATTTCTAAATTTATTATTAAGTTCTTTAATAATAATATTGTCACAAATTAGAATGGAAATCTCCCAGTTAGAAATTTCTAAAAAATTCAGGACATGCAGACAAAATTTTGGAATATTTTCATCAACCGGAGATAGTTTAACATTTTCATAATTTATATCTACTGTATTCATAGAGTTTTACGCTTTGTCTCAGTTTTTATTTTCGGATATTCTATCCGTGAATGGAAATATCCGGATAATATATGAACAAAACTTTTACTAATTATACGCATATCATTCATTGTCAGGGATGTATTGGACATTTGGCCTCTTTCAATTTTTTCCAAAATGAGTTTCCATATAAATTTTTCCAGTTTCAAAATTGTAGGTTTTTTTAATATTCGTGTTGCAGCTTCGACAGTATCTGCCAGCATTACTACAGCAGCTTCTTTGGACTCAGGGGGGATCCCCGTATAGGAATAATCTTCAGGATTGATTTTTGTTTTAGAACCATTTTTGTTAATAGCATCTATATAAAAATAACCAATCAATCCGCTTCCATGATGTTGAGAAATAATTTCTATAATTTCAAAAGGCAAACCAATTTCTTTGGCTTTTTCAATACCCACTTTAACATGAGATTTTATAACAGCAACTGACAAACTGGAATTAAGCATATCATGTTTATTTGCTTCTGTCTGATTTTCTATAAAATATTCCGCCTGATCAAGCTTACCAATATCATGATAATATGCACCAACCCTTGCCAGCAATGAATTAGCACCAATATCTCTACAAGCAGCATCTGCAAGGTTTGCAACTGCAATCGAATGACCGTATGTACCTGGAGCAACTGTGGCCATTTTACGGAATATAGGAGAATCCATATTCGAAAGCTCCAGTAGTTTAAATACCGTTGGAATATTTAAAAAATGTTCAAAAACAGGAATTAGGGTAAAATTAATAATACTTGATATGAAGGCATTTGATGCAGCAAGAATTATTACAATGAACAACCAGTTTTTATCCGGATATTTTTGCAATCCGATAAATATACTGAAAATATTAATTATAGATAGAATTACCACAGGTTTTAATAAATCAATACGTTTATGAACATCTCGCAAGAGAAAGGCAGCTGATACTCCGGAAATTAAAGAAAATAAGAAATCGGATATACTGGTTCCGGGAAATAGAAAAAGAGATACAGACAGGATTACTACACTCAATATGCTTTCCTTAAATCCAATCAAAATAACTATCATCATACCGAACAATGAAGTCGGTATAAAAATAGAAAGATAAAACTGCCTTGTAAAATTAAAAAACAGTATCAATGAAATATAAATAATAAATACAACATAGAAGGAAATCAATAAAAAAACATATTGGGTTCTTCGCCTTTTATGAACAAATAAAGGTTTAAATATTAGTATTGAAAAAAGATAAATTAGTAATAGTAAAAGAAAGACAGCACCAATATGTATGGTATTAATACTTTTATTTTTACTTTTCAAGGCATTTATCTTATACATATCTTCAGATGAAATAAGCTGTCCCTGCCTTATAATGATATCACCAGAGTGGATATTTTCAAGAACAGGATTTATTTCTTTTCTTTTTTTATCATATCTAAGTTGAGTAAGAACATTATCATAAATTACATTGGCTATTAGAAATTTGTGAAGAAAGAGCAGAACTGCTTTTCTCTCAGATTGTGTTAGTTTGGAGGACAAGATATTTTTATCAAATATTCTATCAATATCTCTTATAGTTATTATATCTTTAACATCGATCGTGCTATATACTTTTCTTCCCTTATCCCATTGCCAAAAATCAATACTATTTTGACTTGAGGAATATACTTCATCATCTATATCAAAAACACCTTCTCCCAAAAACGTTTCCAACAACTCTGAGCTTATAGGAATAATTTTGTACGGATCAACACTTTCAAGTAAAAATTTAATTTCATCCTGATTAAATTTATCAAGAGATTGCAAATTTATAGATGAACCTGATACAAGATCCAGGTTCTCAAAATCAAGCAGATACATTTGTGTAAAAAAAGAAAAATTATTTAAAACAGATAAGGTTATTTCATTATTTTTTTTATAAACCGGTACAATTGAGGATAATTCATTTTCAATTTTATCTGCACTGGCTTTTTTATCAATATAGTTAAAATTATAATTAGCAATAAGGTCTCTGTTGGCAATAGTACCTTCTTCAAAATCTAAAAACCCGGGATCTTTAAAGAACATACTAAATTGATTTGAAAGAACTACAATAATTAAAACTAATATAAACGAAACCAGTAAAACAATAGAAATAGTTCTATCTTCTCCTTTTAAAGGGTTTATAAAATTCATAATTTCATCCTTTTGTTTTCCCTTCATTTTCATAAGCATTTACAATTTCCCTAACCAAAGAACTTCGAACAATATCATTTGCACTAAAATATGTAAAATTGATATCCTCAAGACCTTTTAACACTTCCAGACTATGAATCAAACCTGATTTTTTTCTTGAAGGTAAATCAATTTGGGTTATATCCCCGGTTATAATAGCCCTGGATCCCTCTCCAATTCGTGTCAGAAACATTTTCATTTGTTCTTTTGTTGTATTTTGAGCCTCATCCAGAACAATATAGCTGTCTTTTAGACTCCTTCCCCTCATATACGCTAAAGGTGCAATTTCGATTATTCTGCTTTCTTCCAGTTTTGAAATTACATTAAATGGTAAAAGCGAATCCATAGCATCGTATAATGGTCGCAGATAGGGGCTGATCTTCTGATTTAAATCACCCGGCAGAAAACCAAGGCTCTCACCAGCTTCAACTACTGGCCGGGTTAGTATTAATTTTCGTTTTTTCTTTTCAAGAATTTCTTTTAATGCATGTGCAATAGCAAGATAAGTTTTACCTGTTCCAGCCGGTCCTACAGCAAAAACAACATTATATCTGGACATTCCATCAATATAACTTGCCTGATTATGGTTTCTGGGAAAAACTTTAGGACTGTTTGGAAGTGAAATATGTAAATCCTTTAATAAATTTGTTTTATTATTACTACTGGTGGATATAGAATCAAAGAGTGTTTTTATTAATTGAGGATCAGGTATATGACCTATATTAAAATGATCTATAAGCTTATCTATGAGCTCCTGAAAGTATCTCTGAATAATAGAATCATCAGATGCCAGAATAATCTCATTCCCTCTGGCAAAAACGTCAACTCCTACAACTTTTTGAATTGCAATTGTATTAACATCATTGGGTCCGCATATAGCCTGAAGCAGCTTATGATTTTCGAGAACAATTGTAAAGTTAGTACTCAATTTGTCTCCTTTAAGTACTTTCGAGTTTAGCTAGCATTTAAATAAAACGTCAAGGCTATTCTATTCAAAACTAATTGTTTTATCAGAATAGTTTATATTTTTTTTTATTTCAGGAACCGGCTTCCAGGAAACAAAAACACTGAATTCTGACTGCATTCTGTATTCCTTTGAATTATCTGTATTTGTTATTAGAACAGGTTGACCGGAATATTTTACACTCAGATCCCAATCGCTTAGATGATGTACTGCAATAATATTTAAGTATTCAATGTTAAAATTTGATTCCAACCTGTCATTTTTATTAAAAAAATTAAAAGATTTAAACAGATCAGAAAAAATATTAAGTCCTGTTAGACCAAGCTGGTCTGAATAAACCGGTAAATATCTGTAACTTGCTCTGTTCACAGATTTTGATTCAAATTTTAAATCCAAAAATTCGGCAATTTGTAATGAAAAATTTAAATTAAATGTAAAAGCAGTATCTGTATATTTTAGCAAATTCATTGTCCATGCAGAATTGATATCCAAAGATAATCTTATCCTGTTTTTCCACAGAGGATCCGGATTATAGTTATAATTTATTCCAGCTGATGCTTTTGAGGGTTGGAATTTGCTTATGGGATCGGGTATCCAACCGGTGGGTGATAGAAAAGAATATCCAACAATATCTTCTGCCAGAAAATTAAAATTCAGAAACCATAACTGTAAATCCGTAGATGCTTTTTGAAAATCATTATTTTTTATATTTACATCCAAAATTTGATTAAATTTCAAATTTGAATCAAATTTGTCAATATATAGTTCAGTACTGCTGTAACTGTTAGTCGTATTCTGACTGTCTATGTATGCGGTTTCCTTAAGGTAATCTTTTTCAAAAAAATCATATTTAATGTAAGCCTCAGATGGGTTATATTGCCAATAGTCCTCTTCAGGCATGTCCAGATATATAAATCCGGACTTAACACTTGCAGTTAAAGAACCGTAGAATACTATTAATTCAGGATATAATTCTAAATTTCCAGGCGGTAAAACTGTCCTTAATTTAAAAATCTGATAATTAATCGAATCGAAATATTTTATCTCCAATGAAGCCTCATGACTGTTTATACTGTCATTATTCCATACAAAATATTTATTCTGAAAACTACCTTCTGTTGATTCGTAGTACCGGTTATAAAGGGTAGTATTAAGATTATAGGTAAATTTTGATTCACTAAGGACAGAATTATCAGCAAAAGGTTTACTACTTAGTTTCAAATTATCTTTGAAATCAAATTTAGTTGCGTTTTTATCCTGAAGAAGATACGAAGCCCAAACGGAGTCTATTTCTACAGGATCAAAGTGCTCTTTGTAATACATGGAAAATATCGAGCTGTTTGTAAAATTTAAAATTGAATCAGAAACATCGAATGAATAATCAAGTGTTGAAGATGTTGTTGCTGTAAGAATTGAATAATCAGATACAAAATTTATATTTTCAGGTTCTGTTGGTAAATTGGTACTAAAAATGGAATTTACTGAAAAAGCAGGCACTATTGAATATTTTAACGAATTTGAAAATATTTTGTTGGAATAACTTAATTTCAGGGGAATATTATCCTCAAATTCAGGGCTGATAATTGAATCTGAATCCACTTTAGAATCCACATTTGGAGGGTTTCCCCATGGTTCTTTTAAATAATCTTCTTCTGATTTACTTGCTTCCGACCGGGAGGCAGTATTATTATCGGCACTTGTATTAAAAATTGTTCCTGATAATTTTCCTGAGACATCCGGAAAAATAAAAGTAGAAGGATAATAAAATGATAACAAATCCCCGGGTATATAATTATTTGCACTTAGTAAGGTGCTGTAGGATTGAGTAAGAACCGCACTTTGCCAATTGAGACTACTATTAAACTTATTTATAGCTAAATCTTCCACAAATGGTGCAAGTGAAGGAATTGAAGGGGTAATTACCCAGTTTAAATACCACAGGAGAGAGGGTAGGTCTTTTTCTTCTTCAACAACATTTTCAGTGTTATTATTCAATAATTCTGTCCACTTCAATCCTTCCTGTCTATTTAAAAAATCCGACCTAATTTTATTATCAGAATATATAGGCAATTTTATATTTAAACTTGACCAATCATTTTCAATATCAAAACCAATGTCAAAAGCAAATCTAAAAGGTAGTATTTGACCGAATAGATAAGATTTCTGAAAATCAGAAACATAGTTACCTGAATCGTCAAGTCTAAAGGGAGTATATAAATTACCCGATGAATTTAAATCTAAATCCTGATAAAGATATTTGCTAAAAGACATAGCTGTAAAAATATTTAGATGTTTTACAATTCCATCAAACTGCAACTCTCCATCCAGACCAAAAAAGAATCCTTTCCTGGAATAATAATCAACTAGTAATTTCAAATAGGACCCATTACTATAGGGCCACTGGCTTAGATCCAGATCTTTATCCGTAGATCGAAGGAATAAACCCTTCCTGATTTTTTTTTTTGCTACTGTACTATTATTATCACTTTTTAAAAATGAAAAAGTATCATTGCTGGCATCACTTTTTGAACCTAATAAATATGTAGTAGTATTAATAAAATAACCTTCAATATTTTTATATCCTATTGAAGGATTAAATACGAGTTGATCTCCGGGAATGAAAAAAAAAGGAAAATAAAAAACAGGTATTCGACCGACAAATAAAGTAGCATCTTTAATTGCCCATTCACCAGGGCCAAGAACCCATATTTTATTTGCACTTAAATGATAATAGGGATCCATTTTTCTACTGGAAGAGATACGTCCATTATTTAATTCTATCCTATCTCCACTTCCACGATAAATGTTTTCACCTGCAAAATAGAACGGAACAATTTCGGAAGTTCCCAAATCTTTATTTTCTATTAATCTGTTTTTTTTACTTACTCCTTCAAAAAATATACCATTCCAGGTTTCAATTTCGAAAACAAGACTGTCACCATAAAAATGTTCAATATCACCCTCCCTGGATATTTCATAATTGATATTTCCAAATGCACTTATCGTTTTTTCTGACTGGTTAAATACTATCTTATCCGCTTTAATTCTATGGGAAGTCGCAGTACCGGAATCTATCATTTCAAGAGAAACTTCGCCCTTTAAAATAATATAATTCTGATCAATTTCAGCATCAGTCAGATAGTCTAATTCTTTGGCGGAGTCAATAATAATTGATCGACCGTTGTTATCATTTTTAATTTCAGGTGGTATTTCATAGTAGGTATATAACTCTGACCGAAGGTCATCAATACTTCCTTTGGAACTGAGTCCAAGTTTATCTGACCAAATAACAAGATCATTATAATTTGAAGTACCAATATCCAGAACCAAAGCATCATTTATTAGTTTATTATCCTGAGCGTATGCTGAACCGGAAATAATAAAGAAATGAATAACGAGTAAATAAAACAGCAGACTGTTATATTCTTTTTTCAAACTTTCTCTCTTTTAAATAAATACCAGTGTAGGAATCCGCGCACGATGATATTTCTTCAGGTGTTCCTTTAGCAACTATCCCCCCACCTCTAGCCCCTCCTTCAGGGCCCAAATCAACAATATAATCAGACTGCCATATTACATCCATATTATGTTCAATAAGTACAACAGTATTTCCTTTATCCACAAGTGCATGAAGAACCTCCATCAGCTTCTTTACATCTGCAAAATGCAAACCTGTTGTTGGTTCATCCAGTATGTAAAAAGTTCTTCCGGTGCTTCTTTTTGACAATTCCAGACTGAGTTTAACTCTCTGGGCTTCTCCTCCGGACAATGTTAAAGCTGATTGTCCAAGTTTTACATAATCAAGACCTACAGAGTTTAAGGTATCAAGTTTATTCTTTATAACAGGTATTTTATCAAAAAACAATACAGCTTCCTCAATTGTCATATCAAGAACATCATGAATATTTTTACCCTTATATCGAATATCCAGAGTATCATTGTTAAATCTTTTACCCTTGCAAACATCACAGGTAACATAGACATCAGGAAGAAAATGCATTTCTATTTTTTTTGTACCAGCTCCCTGACAGTTTTCACATCGCCCCCCTTTTACGTTAAATGAAAATCTGCCGGGTTTATATCCCCTTGCTTTGGATTCAGGCAAAGAGGCAAATAAATCTCTTATGTGTGTAAATAAACCTACATAAGTTGCAGGATTTGACCTGGGTGTTCTACCAATTGCACTTTGGTCAATATTGATTATTTTATCAATAAATTCCACACCTTCAATTGAATCATAATCTCCCACATGACGTTTTGATCTGTTTAAGTAATTCGAAAGAATAGGATACATTAGATCAATCAACAGAGTCGATTTTCCGGATCCTGATACTCCTGTAATTGTAATTAATTTATTTAAAGGAAATTCGACTGAGATATTTTTTAAATTATGTTCTCTGGCACCCTGAATTACAATTTTATTTCCATTCCCTTTTCTTCTTACTGATCTTTCGGGAATAGACATTTTGCCACTTAAATACTGACCGGTAATACTTTTTTTATTTTTAAGTATCTGAGTCAATGTCCCCTGAGCCATTACATACCCACCATGAACTCCGGCACCCGGTCCCAGATCGACAATATAATCTGCAGTACGAAGAGTAAGTTCATCGTGTTCTACAACAATTAAGGTATTCCCAATATCCCGTAAATGCTTTAATGTTTCTATAAGTTTCTGGTTATCCCGCTGATGCAGACCTATGGTAGGCTCATCCAGAATATACAAAACTCCCATTAAAGAAGATCCAATTTGTGTAGCTAATCGTATTCGTTGAGCCTCACCTCCTGAGAGTGTAGAAGCTTTGCGATGCAGAGTAAGGTAATTAAGTCCTACATTTTTTAAGAAATTCAGTCTCTCAATTATTTCTTTCATTATCTGGGTTGAAATAAATTTGTCAGTATCATTCAATTCAAGGTTGTTAAAAAATTGTATGGACTGTTCTATATCGAGTTTTGTTACCTCATAAATATTTTTACCACCCACAGTTACCGAAAGGCCTTCTACTCCAAGCCTTTTACCGTTACACATTTCACATTTTTTCTGTGACATATAATTTTCAAGCCAGCTTTTTACACCGTCTGAATTTGTCTCAAGATAGCGCTTTTTCAAATCATTTAAAACACCCTTGAAATTGGATGAATATTCATATCTTCCGGACTTCGCTTTATTTTCATAAACTACATTAATGATATCATTCGATCCATTAAGAATTGTATCCATAATTTCTTCAGAAAGATTTTCAAAAGGAGTGTCCAGGTCAAAATTCAAATGTTTTGCAAGCGACTCAAACCAGCTTCGGTGCCAGGCAGCAGCAGGATTAACCGCAGCAATTGCTCCCTGATTAAATGAAAGACTTCGATCGGGTATTACCAGAAGAGGATCAAATTCCATTGTTTCTCCAAGACCTGAGCATTTAGGACAGGCTCCATCAGGATTATTAAAAGAAAATAACCTGGGTTGAAGTTCCGGCATACTGAATCCGCATTCAAAACATGAATTTTTTTTGGAAAAAAAAGTTTCTTTTTCCGAGTTTTCTGATAACTCCACGACAATTAGAGAACCATCTGATATTTCAAGAGCAGTTTCTACCGATTCTGATATTCGTTTTCTTTTGTCCTTCCCGACCTTAACCCTGGAAATAACAATTTCAATATTGTGTTTATTATTTTTTTTTAATTTTATATCATCATCAAGATTCCTAATATCACCATCTACTCTTATTCTTGCAAAACCAGATTTTACTGCATCGGAAATAATCTGCTGATGTTCTCCTTTCTTGGCCCTGACAACAGGAGAAAGCAACATAATACGGCTTCCTTCAGGATAGGCCATTATGGAGTCCAGTATTTGATCTATTGATTGTTCCTTGATAGGCTTACCACACTTAGGACAATGCGCTTTTCCTATGCGTGCCCAGAGTAATCGATAATAATCATATATCTCTGTTACAGTACCCACAGTTGACCGTGGATTTCTATGAGTTGTTTTTTGTTCTATTGATATCGCGGGGGATAAACCTTCGATATAATCCACGTCCGGTTTTTCCATTCTACCCAAAAACTGACGTGCATAGGCAGACAAGGATTCTACGTATCGTCTTTGTCCCTCTGCAAAGATTGTATCAAAAGCAAGTGAAGACTTACCGGAACCGCTTATACCGGAGATAACAATTAATTTATCCCGGGGAAGTTCCAGATTTAGATTTTTAAGATTATGCTCTCTGGCACCTTGTATTATTATTTTATCCATATATGCAGAAATGTACGATATTTTTCTGATATTCGCAACATATCTTGTATATTAACCTGATGTTTCCTTTTGAAAATGGAATCTCGAGAGCAGAATCAGTGAACAGGCCTGCCTGCATGAACCGGCCACATAAACCAGGAACCACAGTATACCGACTCATAAAATCTCTTATGGTTCCCTGAATACACTCACGAAAATAAAACAGCCTGGAATCCTATTTTTCCATAGCCAATTTACTATGCAATCAATGACATTTACCCACTATTTCTATTCCAAATTCGCAACTTATTACTGAATTGCCAGCTGTCTCCTACATAGTCACAATAGCAGGATTCAGATACATAAAATCTGCATGGACGTTATTTGTTGAAACTTTATAGAGATATTGATTCTCTTCAATTATCAAGGTCAATCGATCTTCAGCTATATCTTTTTTAAACAGAATTTCATCTACCAGAAAAACACCTGTACTGTCCAGATGTTTTAGAATAAGTCCAAATTCCTCCTGGGGATCCTTATCCGTCCTAAGTAAGCGACCATCAAGTGTAAACACAGGATTATCATTAAAAAATAAAAAACCCTTTCCATTGGTGTCATAAGAACCATGTTCAGTACGAATAATGGATTTAATACTTTTATCCGGCACAGCCAGGACAACACTGCCGCATCTGACAAGTTGAAAAGTTGACAATGTTACTCCGCCTGGAATTGACAGTAAAACAGATGTACCCTCTCCTTTAGTAGTGTTTACAGTTAATTCACCATTCTCAAATTGTTTAATTTTTTGATAAACCAGATCAAGGCCTACACCTCTGCCTGAAATTGCATCAGCATTATCACGGGTACTTATACCAGGATGGGTAAGTACTGAAAGAAGATCAAAATTCGCCTCACCTTCCTGGCATAAACCTTTAAACTCAGCCAATTCACGGATTCTATCTACATCAATTCCCTGTCCATCATCAGATACGGTAATATTCAACTTATCATCAACCCTTTCTGCAGAAATCTTTATAAGTCCTGAAACAGGTTTCCCCAGAGTGGTTCGTATATCTGACTTCTCAATACCATGATCAATGGAATTTCGTATAATATGCAGAATGATTTCAGAAATTATCTCACCTGCCCTGCGTTCAACTTTTATATCACATCCTTCAAGTTCCAGAACAGCTTCTTTATCGAGATCTCGGGCAAGGTCTCTGATGTATCTATCCATATTACTAAATGAATCTTCCAGAGTAATCATACGGAACTCTTTAATAAGCTGCTCGAGACCAGCGGATAAATCGGAGAGACCATCTATCTGATGAATAAATAGATCATCAGCTCTTCCTCCGGATGTTTTCTTCATTCTTTTGAGTCTATAAATTTGTATTTTTAACTCGTCTACATAATTAGCAAATTGATCAAGTTTACCAATGGGTATCTTAACCGGCAAATGATTTGTACCAATTATTTCTGAAGCTGGATTAAAATCCTTTTCATCCAGAAACATCTCATATAGTAAGGATACAAGCTTAATACTCTTAACCTGGTCTATATTTACAGAATCATAAATTTCACTCTCTTTTATACTACAGGTAAAGTATACACTCATTTTCCCATAAAGCTGTTCCTCTCCTTCTCCAAAAGAGGGAATGGTTCTAATAACATTAACCTTTTGTTCCAGGTTACTAATTAGAAGATATGCCTTTGCATATTTTAAAGATGTTGTTTCTTCCAACTCAAAAATAAGCCGATAAAATTTTTCATCCCGCTCTTTTGCCTCAACAAGCAGCTCTTTTTCAAAATCAGAAAGAAGAGGAAGTCCTTCCAGCATTAAACCGGAAGTTGTAAGTAATTCGGGGTTATTTTCTCTTTTGAGACCGTCCTGTTTTACTTTTAAAAAATCAAGAATCTCTCTGATTTTGTCAACAGAGAACAATAAAGCATCAATAGTTTCAGAATCCATGAATTTATCAGAAGTCCTGAATCCATCAAATACCGATTCCATATTGTGTGTAAGATCAATAATATCCTGCTGTTTAAGAAAAGATGCTTCAGACTTTAAACTGTGTACATTACGAAAAGCATGATTAAGTAAATCCATATCTCCAGGTTCTTTTTCAAGTTTTAAGAGAATATTACTCAACTCAGTTGTAAAACTTAGGCCATCACTCAAAAAAGTATTTAAAAGTTTATTGTGATCCATAATTTTGTCTACCCTCAACCAAAGAAATGATAAGCTCTACCTCTCCTATTGTTAAACCCACTCTTGAAGCTATAACTACACTGGTAAAACCATTATTATGAAGTTCAATTATTATATCTTTTTTATTTTTTTCTTTTAGTTTTTCTTCAACAACTTCTTCCTTAATAATTTTAGGCTGATTTTTTTCAATTTTTCTGTTCAATATCTGATTATCCTGAATTATACCTAACTGATTATACGTCACAGTTTCAGATTTAGACTTTCCTGATTCCATTCCAAGAATTTTAATTCTTTTATCAGCATTATTTAAAATTTTTACCAGAGTTTTTATTTTTTCTTCCAAAATATTAATATTCCTGTCCGCAGTCTGATTTAATTCCAGGACAAGATCATTAACCTCACTCTCCAGTTCTCCCAGAACTTTAGATTCCTGTAATTTATTAATTCTTCGAAATATTACTATAAGTAAAAATATAATGATTACAAACAGTATTGTAGAAATTATTATAAAAGTATTTTGCATTAAATTACCCTGATAAATCTATATTTTTACCAAGATCGGGATCTGTAAAAATAGTAATTTTTTTCTTTTCTTCAGGGGCTTTTTCTTTTTGTTTACCGGCTCCCTTTTTATTCTGCTTCCCGCTCTTGTCTTCATCATCTATCTTTTGATTCTCTTCATCTGTCTTTGTAGATTTATTTACACTTTCATCCTGATGAACAGTTTCCTTTATTAATTCTTTTGCATGAGCTTCCTGCTGAGCAGCAAGCCCCTCCTTTAGAACAGCCTGATCTTTTCCTACCTGATTAATATGGGCAAATAGTGTCTGTAAATCTATTGGTTGAATTGGCATTAGTTCTTTTTAGAATAATCCTCCTCAAGTTCCTTATATTTTGTTATTTTTACTAACCCATTTTCATTAATAAAGGTAACAGCTTTAAACTCATTTTTAACTTCCAGATAGGCATCTTTTATATGTATTTTAACACCCGGAAAAACCTTAAATGAAGAAGATATCTGACCACTAACCGAGAGGGAGGATAAATACTCCTCTATTTCCTCTTTCTCTTCTATAATTTCAGAATTAATTTTTTTGATTTCTGATTGTTTTAATAACAGTTCATTCATATATTCTTTTTTTTCAACCGGTATTTTTTTCTTTACTTTACCGAGATTCTTTATTGTATTTATATTTAAATTTATTTCTTCCAACTCTTTGTCAAGAGCTTCCATTTCCTCATTAAGCTCTACCAGACGTTTTTTACTCTTTGGATCAAATCCTACTTCCAGTACAGTATCCGAACCTGCTACTGAGCCTAAAGACTTAGCATGTATATCCTCAGCTGCTCTTAAAATTCCTCCAACAATTGTTGCACGTTTACCCTGGCAAATAATTTTTTTATTTGCATCAACTTTACAGTTTATAATTCCATCGCTTGCAACAACTATTTCGCCGGCATCAATATTTGCATTTTCCAGAAATTTTGACCAGACGCCCTTACCGGCTCTTACAAAACCCCCATTTTTACCACTAACACCCTGATGAACAATTATATCACCTTCAGCATCCAGTTCCGCTTTACCAACATTTCCCATAACTTCAATGTTTCCAGCAGCCTTTACTTTAAACCCATCAGCAACACTGCCCTTTACAAAAACTGTACCAAGAAAAGTTACATTCCCACCGGTTTTAAGATTAACATCCCCAGGGACAACATAAACAGGTTCAACATTTAACTTCCCCCCAAGGATAAGAACCTGACCATTTATAGCAGCTATGGCTGTCATCCCATCATCTGACAGGATAACATTCTTACCAACTTCAAAAAGTATATCCTTACCATCTTTTGCAGGAATAAGCCGTCCTGTCACTGTTCGCCCTGACTGACCATCCTCATAGGGGATTTTCCTGGCAAGAGCCTGCCCTTCAACTACATTTTTAATAAGATCCTGTTCTTTAAAATTCACTCTTCCATTTTTTTCTTTTAATTTAATAGTAGATCTGTCTGTGTCAAAATTGTATATAATTTTAGCATCATTCCCATTAATTGGTTTGGTACCTTCTGCTATTAATATAGAACTGTCATAAACAGGATATTTCTCCAATTCCATTATCCTGTCTTCATTAATTCCGTGTATAACATTATTATTTTTTAGAAAATTCATTACATTATCAAATTCAATATCAGCACCCCCCTTCTCAGGAGGTCTGATATTTATAAAACACTTCATATCAAAATCGGTAATTTCTACAGAAATTATAGGGTCAGAAGCAGGATTATAAATAAACTCACCAACTTTAACTGCAGATCCATCAGCATTCTTTACTAGCTGAGTTAAGATAGAACGATTAATATCCGTAACATTACGATGATTTAACTTAGCTAAAACCTGTTTTTCAGTGACTTTTTTTCCTTTCCCTTCAGGAGGAAGAACTGAAAGTACTGCTCCTTCAGATGTAAGTCTAAGAATAATCTCACCATCTTTATCTACAGGTATTTTAGATAATTTCTCTACATTGATATTTAATTCGTCTTCTTTTATTTCTGATTTTTTGTCCTTAAGTATTTGGCATGCACTAATTAAACATTTACGCTTACCAAAACCAAAAGTCCCCTTCTTTCCGGATTCCATAATTTTATATTCCAACTGTCGTACAGAAACACCAAGTTCAATAGCTGCCTGACGGAGTGCGTCATCGAGATCCTCTCCCTCAACCTCTATCCATTTTCTCTTTCTGTCAATTCCAGCCTGGGAACGCATATAATCACGAATAGTTTCAATATCCACCACGGGTAACTCCTCTTTTAGAAAATACCCTTTTTTATATTTGTCAGTTTGGATCTCAAACGCATAATAGCTTTTGTGTGAAGCTGACTGATTCTCGACTCTGTAACTTCCAAAATTTTACCAATCTCTTTAAGAGTAAGATCCTCATAATAGTATAAGACAAGAACTTTCTTTTCCTTCTCGGGAAGTTCTGTAATTGCCTGAATTATAACTCTCTTTATCTCATCTTTTTCAACAATTATATCCGGATTAAGGCTGGAAGGAGACTCAATACTGTCTACGATAGATACTTTATCGTTATCATCTCCGGAATACCAGACATCATTTAGAGATAAGATGGACGTTCCACTGATTTTCATTATTGTCTTTTGAAATTCCTTTGCCGACATACGCATCTCAGTTGCAAGCTCATGATCACTTACGGCTCGTCCGAGAGATGATTCCATCCGATGTATAGTATCTTCAATTTCTCTGGCTTTTTGTCGTACAGATCTTGGAACCCAATCTATGGAACGGAGTTCATCAAAAATTGCCCCTCTAATTCTGGTAACAGCATAGGTTTTAAACTTTACATGTTTATCAGGATCAAATTTCTTAATTGCATCAAACAAACCAAAGACACCAAACCCGACAAGGTCATCAAATTCAACATTATGAGGCATGCCCATTGCAACTTTTCCTGCTACATACTTTACCAGAGGTGCATACTGCTTAACAAACATATCTCTTATTTTTGGATCCCTGTTATCTTTGAAGAGCACCCAAAGTTCTTCTTCGGATTTATCCTGTAAAAGTTCATCTGCCATCATTATCCTTCCTGATCTTTTTTAACCATGGTTCGCAGAGCTTTTGCCACTAATTCAGGATCCTGCTCTTCACCCATTATATCCAGAGTTACAGCCCCGGAAGTACCGGAACTGTCTAAATTATCTTCACTATTAAAAGAATTTGAAAACACAGCCATATCAGGAAGAACATCAATATTCGATGGGATTTGATCATCTTCTGCAGCTTCATTTGTGTCAGATTTTGATTCTGTAATTTCATCAACCAATTCATTTTCAACATTTGTTTTTAAACCTGAAGTATCAGCAGCTGCCATCGCAAAATCCTCTTTATCACTGCCAATTGAAATATCAATTTGTGGTTTTTCTTCAACAGAATCCTCCTGGTTTTGAGACAAATTCTCTTCTGACATCAAAATTGATTCACTATTGATTTCAAATAATTCGGGCAGAAATTTTCTAAGTAAAATGGAAATTCCATAACCTAGGCCTGCAAAAACAACAGCTCCAATTATAGCACGAACTATGATTATTCCAAAACCAACAGCTCCTATCAAACCGAAGATAAAAGAAAATAAAAATGCAAGAGTTGCAATTCCAGCAATGATTTTCCAATCTTTCATTTATAAAACTCCGTATACAGATTACGATAATAGCCAGAAGCCGTCAAGTTAAGTTTTTTATGCATATCTATGACTTTCCTACAAGACGACTTAGAAATTTTTTCAGCCCCCCACCCTCTTTATACTCAACTTTCTCCAAACGACTTACTATATGCTTAATACACACAGAAGCCTTTGATTCAGGGTCAACTATCATAAAAGGCTTCTGCTTAAGAATAGCCTGGGATACCTGTGGGTCATCATAAACATAGCCAAGATAATCAACCTTTAAATTTAAAAACTGACTTGCAATATTTATAACCCTTTCTGCTACTTTTTTACCTTCTGTAACACTTTTTACCCTGTTTACAATAAGTTTAATACCAAGATTCATGTTATCAATTTCTGTAGCTATTATTTTTATTATTCCATAGGCATCTGTAATGGCAGTCGGTTCAGGTGTTGTGACAATAACGGCATCATCTGCTGCAGCGATAAAATCCAGTACATTACTGGAAACCCCTGCACTCGTATCTATTATAATAATATCAACAGCACCCATATTGGAAATTTCTTCTATAAAATGTTCTCGTTCACTATCAGATAAATTTGCTATTTTAGAAAAACCGGAAGCTCCTGCAACAATCTGAATGCCAAAATCAGTATTAATAATAATATCTTTCATTTTCTTTTTCTGACGGATTAAGTGATACAAATTATACTTTGGAATAATTCCCATAGCTACATTAACATTGGCAAGACCCAAATCAGCATCCATTACAAGGACTTTTTTACCAAGCTGAGCATAGGCAATTGCAATATTAATAGACATATTTGTCTTACCAACCCCGCCCTTACCGCTGGAAACTGCAATTACCCTGGTTTTTGAATTCCCAGTACTATTATCTTCATTCCTTGATCTCATTATTTCTCTTAGTTGCTCAGCCTGATCAGTCATGGTATACTCCCCAAATATCTTAGACCTCTAACTATTAACTTTTTAATTAGTTGAGGACATTTTTCTTTATTTTCCTGCTGCTGTCAAATACCCTGTATTCAGACCTTCAACAGTGCGTATCAATCTTGTTGCTGTTACCTCCTCAATATCCTGAGGAACAACCTGACCATCCGTAAGATATGTTAACGACTTGTTATTTTCTGAAAGTACAGAAATTATGTTTCCAATACGCATAGTTTCATCAAGTTTTGTTAATATAATGGATTTATAATTAAAAGGTTCAAATTGTCTTAAGATTTCTTTAACATCTGATATTTTCGTAGTTGCACTCATTGCAAGGTACACTTCAGAATCGGTACCGCAAGCATCAAGCATCTCCCTCATTTCTGCAAGTTTCATATAATCTTTGGGACTTTTACCTATAGTATCCACCAAAATAAGATCTGCATCCTGAAATAAATTAATTTTTTGTTCCAATTCTTTATAGCTTTCTACGCATGCAACAGGAATACCCATAATTTCACCATAAGTTTCTATCTGCTTTTTTGCTCCAATTCTATAATTGTCAATCGTTATCATTCTAACAGATTTGGCATACTTATTTTGTGAGCTGAAACCATGTGTAGCTGCAAGTTTTGCAATTGTTGTAGTTTTACCTACACCCGTAGGCCCCACCAGAATAACAACTTTAGAACTGTTAAAATCTTCCACACTGCTAATATTTATACTTTCACCGATCCAATCAGTAACTGTCTGTTTTACTAAATTAAGATTTTCCAGTTCATCTATTGTTAAACTGCGTTTTAACCGTTCAGAAATAGCTTGAATATAAGAAAAAGAGAATTCATTCTCAGACAAAATATTTTCGATAGTCTCAATGGAACCGTGTTTTTTTTCCGATCCGCTGATACTCAAATCTATATGTTCTTTTAAAGACTGAACTTCATTTAAAACAGTTTGAATAGTTTTCTCATTACTAACAGTTTCAAGAATTTTTCTTTTTTCAGCCTCAAGATTAAGTTTTTTTCTTTTGTTATGATCATCAGAAAGATACCCGCTCATCTCTATTCCTTCTTTTGTAAACAGTCCAAGAACACCGCCAATGCGAACAGATCTCCGGGTAAGAATTTTTGCACGCTCCCCATATTTTGTACTAATTTTATCCATTGCTTCCCGATAATTTGAAGCTATTTCCGTAAAGTATTCCATATATTCTCCTATAGGAATGATAATAATAGAGTCATATAAGATTTCATTACTGTTATGATAACCATTTTATATCATCCCACCCTGGACTGTAGTGCTTTCCTTAATTTTTTCCAGTGCTATTTCACCAATACCTTCTGTAATTACTTCAGAAGCAATTTCAGGCACTGACAATACAATAAGTTCGGGGATATCTCTTACCGTACTTCGCTTTACAAGAACCCTTGCAGCTTCGGAACACAGAATAACAGGTAAATTTCCAGCCGTTTGAGCCTTATGAACAGCATTGGAAACAGCAGTAATCCACTGTCTGTGATCTGAAGGATCAAGTGCAGCAACAGGCCCCCCTGCTGTATCCAATCGTGAATCGATAATTAACTGCTCCAAATCCGGAACAATTGTAAGGACCTTAAGAACTTTATCATCATTAACATACTGCAGACAAATTTGCCTTCCAAGAGTTTGACGCACTTTTTCTATCAAAAAACTTATCTCTTTAGAGACTACACCATAATCAGCCATTGTTTCAAGAATAGGAATCATATTCCTGATAGAAACCTGTTCTATTAATAAACCCTGTAAGACTTTTTGGATTTCTCCAAGAGTAAGCGCCTTTGTTACCTCATCTACAACAGCTGAATAATCATTCCTTAATGTATCAAGAATTTTTTTAACTTCCTGACGCCCAAGCATTTCATAAGAATGTTTTTTAATTATTTCGGTTAAATGAGTTGCAATTATTGATGGAGCATCAACAACCGTATAACCTCTCCTTTCAGCCAGTTCCCTCTGATCCTCTCCTATCCAGAGAGCAGGGAGGCCAAAAGCAGGATCAATTGTTTTCTCACCCTGGATTTCTTCTTCCACACTACCAGGATTAATTGCGAGAAAATGGGCAATACGAATCAATCCCTTCCCAATGGACACACCGGTAATTTTAATACTGTATTCACTGGGTTCCAGTCGCATATTATCAATTATTCTTATTCGGGGAACTACAAGTCCAAGTTCCAATGCTGATTCCCGCCTAATTCTTGTTATTCGGTCAAGAAGTTCTGCACCCTGTTCTTTATCAACCAGAGGAATCAATCCATATCCGAGTTCAAGAGAAAGAGGATCAAGAGGAACAATGGGAGATATCTCTGCAGGGGCTTCCTGATCTGTATCAACTTCGGTTGGAGAACTATCCAGAGTACTTTGTTTTTTTTCATTTGATGATAACCTAAATGCAAGGTACGCCGTAAGTAAGCTCATTGGTATAAGAAGATACCAGGGGAAACCCGGAAGGATTCCAAGTAAAAACATAAAAGCAGCACCTACCCAGTAAACCCTTGACTGTTGGGTAAATTGTTTTGTTATCTCCGTACCGAAAGTTCCGTCAGAGATGGATCTCGTTACAATCAATCCGGTTGCTGTAGAAATTAACAATGATGGAACCTGGGTTATAAGCCCGTCTCCAACACTTAGAGAAACATAGGTTGATAAAGCAGAACCTATTGATTCTCCATGAATAGTAACTCCGACTATTATTCCACCAAGAACATTTATCGCTGTAATTAATATTCCTACTTTTACATTTCCTGATATAAACTTTGAAGCACCATCCATTGCCCCGTAAAAGTCTACTTCATTCTGGAGCTCATTCTTCCTACTTGTAGCTTCTTCCTCTGTAAGAGCTCCGGAATTATAAGCATTATCTATGGTCATTTGTTTACCTGGTAATGCATCCAAGGTAAATCTGGCTGCAACTTCAGCAACTCTTGTAGCGCCTTTAGTAATAACAATGTACTGAACAGCAATTAGAATGATAAAAATTACAAATCCGATAACAAGGCCTTCTGCTCCTGCAGTTCCAACTACAAAAGTAGCAAATGACCTTACGATTTTTCCATCAAATTCAGCACCTTTTGATAGTATCAGTCTCGTAGAACTAACATTTAAAGCCAGACCGAATATAGTTGTAATAAGCAGTAAAGTAGGAAAAACAGAAAAATCCAGGGGTTTTGTAGTATAAAGAACTATCAAAATTATTATTAAACTGATCATTAAATTTAACGACATGAATAAATCCAGTAAAACTGTCGGAAGAGGAATTATTAACATGCCAATAATTACAACAACACCTATGGCCACAAGTATATCACTCCTGCCTCCCAAAGGTTTCTTTAAAGTTATATCAGCCAAGATACACCGCCCTTATACCAATCATGAAACCTCCTGCTTTTTTCCATTCATCTGGTACACTTCAGCAAAAACAATGGCCATTACCTGGTAGTATTTTTCCGGTATTACCTCACCTATTTCAACCTCTGCAAATAAACCACGTGCCAGGGGTTTATTTTCAATTACAGGAACATCATTCTCTCTTGCTATTTTTTTTATATTTTGAGCCATATTATCCTGCCCCTTTGCTATTACAACAGGAGCAATCATTGATTCCCTGGCCCATTCCATTCCTACGGCAAAATGAGTAGGATTTGTTATTATCACATCTGCTTCGGGTACTTTCTGAAGCATATTCTGCGTCATTATTTCTCTCATACGTTCTCTTAATCTATTACGAACAAGAGGATCTCCTTCTGTTGTTTTCCTTTCCTCTTTTACTTCCTGCTTTGTCATTTTTAGAGATTCTTTATGTTTCTGATGTTGAAAAAAATAATCAGGAATAGCCAGAAGAAGCATTGCAAGAGATGCTTCTATAAGGATCCTAAATGAAATTACAGCAATTGTACGGAAAGAATATGAAAAATCTGCTGTCAAAAATCCAATCATGGTACCAAGTTCTTTTTTTATGTTTATATAAGCTATAACAGATATAAGAGCCACCTTGAACAGTGATTTACCCAGATTAAATAATGCCTCCGTTGAAGCAAATGATTTCTGAAGAAACTTTATGATATTCGGACTTATTTTATTTAAGTCAGGTGTAATTGGTTTAACAGAGAACATAAAACCAACCTGCATTACATTTGATATAAAAGCTGATATAAATGCAATAAGTGCTACGGGTCCCACAAGTTTAACAAAATACAGTAAAAATGCTTTTACAATTCTCCCCTCTCCCAAAATATTGGATTCAACTGATATTGAGAGGAAATAATGCATCATTTCACTCATTTGTCTAAGCATATAAGGACTTAGAATACCAATTGCTATTGTTGGAAAAAGAAGAACAATGGCAGATGTAAATTCAGAACTTTTTGCAACCTTGCCCTCTTCTCTTGATTTTCGTATTTTCTGTTCTGTAGCATCTTCAGTTCTGCCCTCATCTTCTGCAGCAAACCACTGAATACCAATATTAAATTCGGAATTCTCTAAAGAGATATAATTTTTTGTCCACCAGGGATACAGAGGAACATTTTCCATTATATACTCCCCTGTGACACAACTTTAAGAAAATTCATAAGTTCATAGAAGCTGGTATCAATTACTCTGTTAAAGGCCTCCAAAAGAAATGGCATTGCCAAAAATAGCATTAAAAAAGCTATGGAAATTTTAATGGGAAACCCCAGCATAAGGAGATTCATTTGAGGTGCCGCCTTGGCAAGTAAACCCATGGACACAGATATTAGTAAAAGTACTCCCAATATTGGAAAAGCAATTACAAGAGCCTGTTCAAAAAGAATTGACATGCTACGGAGTACTAATTTAAGAATTGGTTCCCTGGCATTTATTAAATCAACAGCTTTAATTGTTTCAAATGATCGCAGAACTCCCATCAGAAATATTTTTTGGAACCCGCCTTCAATGATAAAAATAAACATTGCCATAAGATTAATAAACTGTCCCATAAGAGGTATCTGGATCTGTGCCAGAGGATCATAAACCTGGGAAGCGCCAAAACCCATCTGCATTGAATACAGTTGTCCGGACAAAAGAAAAGCACTGTATATTACTGTCAGCATAAAACCTAAAATAAGTCCAATTATAATTTCTCCTATTAACAGCATTCCATAAGCTAAAGCGGAATCAGGAATTAAATATCCCTGTTCTGACACCCATGGAAAAATAACAATTCCGGTAAACATAGCCAAACCAACTTTTGCAATTGAGGGGATACCAGCTGAAGAAAGAAGCGGCGCAGTAGATATTAAAGCAAATATTCTGACAAATACAAGGGTAAATAGTTGTATATTATCTATTAAAAAATCTGAACTCATTTCCAATTATCCTGTCATGTTAGGAATCATACGGAAAATATTTAAAGCAAATTCTCTCATGGAAGAGAACATCCATGGTCCGAAAAATGCCAGCGTTAGAAATATTGCAATAATTTTTGGTACAAATGTTAAGGTTTGTTCCTGTATGGAGGTTGTCGCCTGAAAAATTGAAATAATCAGCCCCACAGTCATACCAATCATAAGAACAGGAGCTGCCATAATTAAAATCTGATAAATTGCACCCCGCATAACCATTGAAGCAAAACCAATACTCATAACCTACCCCCTAACTAAAACCGGCAATCAACTGCTGGGTTATTAAACTCCATCCATCAACAAGCACAAAAAGAATTATCTTGAACGGCATAGAGATCATTACCGGCGGCAGCATTATCATTCCCATGGACATAAGGGTTGATGCAACAACCATATCTATAACAATAAAGGGGATAAACAGAAGTATACCTATTTTAAATGCTATAGTAAGTTCATTTAGTACATATGCAGGAATTAAAACATAGGTTGGTACTTCGGAAAAATTTGCCGGCTTCGGAAGACCTCTCAATTTCATAAAAAGTTGAATATTTTTATGCTCTCCCTTCATTTGATTATACATAAAAAGTCTCATGGGACCTACAGAATTTGTATAGAATTCCTGTAGTCCTATCTCACCTTCGGAAAAAGGCCGGAAAGCCTTATCGTTTACTTCCTGAATTGTCGGCCACATAATAAACATTGTTAAAAATAAAGCAATTCCCATCATAACCTGGGTAGGAGGAACCTGCTGAAGAGATAGAGCACGTTTTACAAAATCAAAAACTATGGCTATTCTTAAAAATGGTGTTGTAAGGATCAAAAGAGAGGGAGACAGCGTTAATAATGCCAGAAGAATTAAAATTTGAATACTTAAACTAACTTCCTTATTATCATTTGCAGGGCGGACTGCAAGATCAATAAAGGGAATATTAATAGCATTATCTATCTGTGTATTTACAGCCTGAACTATTTTATCTTCTGTAGTTGTTGTCCGGTCAACTGTCTCCTGACCGAACACCGAACCAAAGTGTCCTGTCAGCAGCATTATTATGACGCTGAATAGTACAAATGACCTTCTCATCTCCCCTCCCAAGGATTAACTATATTTAATAATACTGTTGTAACATTATACTACATATTTTTCAATCTATCCCTTTGTTTCCGCATAAAACCTTTCTGTTCTTTTTTTATTTCTTTTAAACTGTTATTTTCTTTCTTGAAAATTCCTCTGAATAAATCTGTAAATGTTTTAACATCTTGTCTCTTTATTGATTTTTCAAGTTTAATTGTATCCAGTGTTTCCTTATTATCTATTTCTGTAATTAATCTGACAGAGCCATCTCCTGATCCAATTAAAAAAATCTGTGGGCCTATTTCAACAAGATGGAGTGATCTGCCGGATTCAAGATTCTGGGAGGATATGACATTTATTGTACTATCGGAAACTATTTTGCGTTTTCCTACTCTTTTCAGAAGAAAAAAAATGAAGTAAATTAACAATAATACACCTGCTAAAACAAGAATCATCCGAACAAATTCCCAGATAGAAAAAGTATTTAACGGCGTAGTTAGTTCTGTTCCGTCCGAATTTACCGGATCAGAAATAAGCAGTGTTTCTTCAGATACAGGGGCATTGTTATCGGTATTTCCAGATGGAGATCCTGCTTCGGGACTTGCTTCCGATTTTGCAGGAGAACTGCCATCATCCTCTGCCGAGACCAAAAATACAGCACCCAACAACAATATTAAGAATAGTAAAAATATTTTTTTCCTAATCACATCCCCTCCCGATTGTGTGATTCCAAACAAATTTAAGTAATTTCACCGACTCTATCCATAGGAGAAATAATTTCTGTAACACGAACACCGAAGTTTTCATCAATTACAACAACTTCTCCTTTGGCAATCAGCTTATGATTTACAAGAATATCGACAGGTTCTCCGGCAAGTTTATCAAGCTCTATAATAGTACCTTCACCCATCCCAAGGATGTCTTTAATCAGCCTTTTGGTACGCCCAAGCTCAACTGTCATCTCCATATAGACGTCCATAAGCAAACCGATATTACCCTGCTCTCCTGCTGAAAACTGAGGGCTGAGATTAGGGAACTGTACAGACTGCACATTTGCCTGATTAAACCCTGCCCCCATCTGTCCGGAAGGCATCTGCATCCCTGCCTGAGGAGCCATACCAGGCATTCCCGACATATCAGGGGCAGCACCCATACCTGAGGAAGCCAGGGGATCAGGCTCAGACCCATTTCCCATATGGGATGCTATTTCTTTAACAATATTTATATCGAATAATTCCACCATATTAGAAGGTTTTCCCCCTTCAAGTTCCACAGGGAAAGTAGCTTTTAGAATATAATCGGAAGCAAATGTCAACTCACTTCCTGACATAACAGCTGTTTGCCCGGGCGCATTCATGACTGTTACTCCAACCAGCTCACCAATGGAAGTAGCGAAAGATCCGGCAATTGTATTTGCGGCTTCCTCCAGGGCAGAGAGAGCTGCTTCATTCAGATCAACTTCACTCTGTCCCATCATTTTACCAGCTATTTCACTTGCAAAAGCCTCATCAAATATATAGGAGTGAGAGCCTTTTAAACCATCAGAAAAGTCCATTTTTATTTCAACAAGACTGCCGTCAAAACCGGCAGCAAGATCAGAGTTTTTTACAACTTCCACAACAGGAGCCTTCAAGCTTAGAGACTCACCTATCATACCACCAAGGCTTGCCTCTTTTGAGGAAACAGTTTCATTAAGAAAACTGGTAAAATCCATCTTTGCTTTTACAGATAAACCTGATTCATCAGCAGACGGAGCTTCTTCAAAGTCCATACTACTACCCTGTAATAAAGCATCAATCTCATCCTGAGACAGGGATCCATCACTCATTTCTATTCTCCTTCTGCTGTAAGCTCTTCGAATTCACTCTTGGTAACTTCTTCAAGTTTTTCTGTAATTTGTACAGCAAGCTTGTTCCCGACAACACCTGGTCTGCACATAAATTTTTTTCTGTTTCCAATTTTAAGGATCATCGGATCTCCCGTTCTCACATCAGGTAGCCGTATTACATCCCCTTTCTGCAAGGAAAGCAAATCTCTGACAGTTAAATTCATATTCCCAATTTCTGCACTTACAGTAATACCAATCATTGATAATCGTTCTTTCAATATATTCAAATTTTCCGTCGTTCCACCGCTACGGACTGATGAATACATATACTGGGCGGATAATTTTGAAATTATAGGTTCTATCGTAAGATAAGGAATACAAAAGTTCATCATACCCTCAACCTCACCAACCTTTGTTTCAAGGGTAACAAGAACAACCATCTCTGTAGGAGGTACTATTTGTGCAAACTGGGGGTTGGTCTCTATTTGTCCAAGACGTGGTCTTAGATCGATAACCTGACTCCAAGCTTCTCTGAGGTTTCCAAGAATTCTGACAATTATATTCTCCATTACAGACTGTTCTATATCAGATAAGTCTCTGTTAACCTTAGTGCCTTCTCCTTTACCGCCGAAAAGCCTGTCAATAATAGAGAAGGTAATTGCCGGATCTATTTCAAGAACAGCAGACCCCTTTAAGGGATCCATGTTAATTATACCCAAAGTTGTAGGATTAGGAATAGATCGTATAAACTCTTCATAAGTTAACTGGTCTACGGATGCAACATGTACATTTACAAGGCTACGAAGCTGAGCAGACATTGCAGTTGTAGTAAGCCTGGCAAAAGTTTCATGCATAATGGAAACAGTACGAATCTGTTCTTTTGAAAATTTATCAGGTCTTTTAAAATCATATATCTTGATCTTACGCTGTTCCTGAGTCTGGCTGACTGATTCTGTCTCAATCTCTCCAGTAGAAATTGCAGTTAAAAGCTGATCAATTTCATCCTGGGAAAGTACTTCGTTCATCCCTTCTCCTGCTAAAACTCTATTACATTAAAATCAAGGAAAACTATTTCTTTAACTGACTGATTCTCAACCAGTTTATTTATAGCTTGTTTAAGTTCGTTTTTTATCTGCTGTTCCTTATCTGCAGTAAGCTCCGATGCAACTTTTTCTGCAAAGAAACTTCGTATTCTATCAACAATAATTTCATTTCTTGCAATTAAATCTGTCTGAACTGCAGTATCAGCCATTTTATAACCCAGTTTTGGATGAATAACTACAGTTACAGGCTGTTTATCAGATGTTCTAACACGTATTTCTTTTAAATCATACCACTGAAGAATATCCGGTACTTCGTTGTATTCCACAGAATCTGAAGGGTAGACAACATTTTGGGGACCTTTATTTAAAAAATGAACCGTAACTACAACTATTGTAACTATAAAAATTACTGCCGCCAGGCCAAGAGCTACCCATTTTAGAAGCCTCAGCACTACAGCAGGAATAAAACCGGTTTTTCCACCCAGCTCCTGTCCATCTCCTCCGGCTATTTCTTCTTCTGCAAAAACTTCTTCATCGCTCATCAACAACTCCTGAATTCCACAATGGGAATTTTATCAAAATTGATAGAAATATGCAAACATAATATGCCTACAAGTGACCTTCTGTCAAAATAATTATATCCACTCGTCTATTATAGGCTCTTCCTTCTTCCGTTTCTTCCGAAGCAAGGGGTACTGTATCTGCAAAACCAGCAACCTGGAACTGATCTTCGTTAACACCAAAATCCACCAGATAATGAAGAACGTTGGTAGATCTTGCTGTTGACAGTTCCCAATTACTGGGCCAGGGGCTGTCACTGGCTACAGGTGTAGAATCCGTATGACCCTCGATACGAAAAATTTTATCCTCAAGATCTTTGGAACTTAATAATAATGCCGCTTTCTGCAAAGTTGCCCTGGCCTGCTCAATATCAATATCCGCGGTTCCCGGTTTAAAAAAAGAATCGGCTGCAAGACTTATAACAAGACCTCTTTCGTCTTCTTTTATTCTTATTTTTTTAGTATTAAGTTCAGGTTTAAAAACACTAATTGCTTTCTTTCGGGCAGTACTCATAGCTCTGCCGTTTTCCATAGAAGGAAGAGCCATTATATTATTTCCAAGCTCGGCAAGTTTACCGGCTTCCAGAGTATTCCCTCCAGTCTGAATACCCAGACCGCTAAAAGCCGCAAGTATAAGTTTAATTTTAGATCCTTCATCTATGGGAGGGCTGTAGAGAAGGACAAAGAAACACAGTAATAAAGTTACCATGTCTCCATAGGTGGCCATATATTCCGCTACTTTCTGCTCACATCTAGGACATTTCTTAGCTTTTCCACCCATACTTGCTCCCTAATCTCCTGCCAATTCTTCCATCATGGTCTTTCTCTTTACTGGATCCAAAAAGGACACAAGTTTGAATTTTAGAATATTAGGATTATCTCCTGCCTGAATTGAGAGAATCCCTTCTATCATAATTTCTCTTGTTAATCGTTCTTCCTGATCCCTGTCTTCAAGCTTATTCTTAAATGGAATCAACGCTACATTTGCCAATATAGACCCATACATTGTTGTAATAAGAGCCAGTGCCATACCAGAACCAATTGCATCCGGATCATCAAGGTTTGAAAGCATTGCTATAAGACCAGCAAGAGTACCAATCATACCAAAGGCCGGAGCCAGAGAACCCCAATCTGAAAAAAACTTGATACCTATGGAATGTCTTGCTTCCAGCTGTTCAAGATCACTAAAAAGTATTGCCTTAATTATCTCAGGATCCGTACCGTCTACAACCATTTGAATTCCATTTTTTAAAAATTCATCACCTACATCCTCAATATCATCCTCGAGAGCCAAAAGGCCTTCACGTCTTGCACGTTCAGAAAAATTAACCAGAGTTGATATTGTTTTTTCAAGCTCATAATTAGGTATTTTAAATACATGACCCATTATTTTTGAAACACCAAGAATCCTGGAGAGAGGACTCGATATCATCATTGCTGCAAAAGAACCACCAATTACCATTAAAAAAGAGTTTAAATCCACATAGATAGAAAGACCGCTCCCGCCTAATATCATAGATACAAGTATAAGTCCGAACCCCAGCACCAGGCCGATAATTGTTGATATATCCATCTAAAATCTACTCCTCATTCTTAAACCCGCCAATAAGCTTACGATACTCAACAATCCGTTGAAGTACAGACTGGTAATCCTCCTGGATTATCAGCCTTTTACCGGAAAGCATTATTAGTGTTGTATCAGGATTGTTTTCTATATACTCTATCTGATGGGGATTTATATGATACCCCACTCCATTCAATCTTGTTACTTCTATCATATCATACTTTCCTTAACTCAGGCTGCCCTCAAATTTAATCCCTCTGAATTGAGGCCTAATCTTAGCCACAAATCAGTAATCACAGAATTACAGTCCAGCCTCCCCTAACTATCGCTTAAGTGTTAACAACTCCTGAAGCATCTGATCCGAAGTAGTAATAGTCTTCGAATTTGCCTGAAAACCTCGCTGTGTAATAATCATATCAGTAAATTGTTCCGCCAAATCAACATTACTCATTTCCAAAGCACCTGCAATCATCTTTCCCTTACCGGCAACACCAGACTGACTGACATTTGCATCTCCGGAGTTGTTGGAAATTACATAAGTACTTTCTCCGGCTTTTTCCAAACCACCGGGATTGGTAAAACTTGCCATAGCGACCTGTCCCAAAAGACGGTTTGTACCATTGGAATATACACCGGTTATCTGGCCGGATTGATCTATTTTAAAGTTTTCCAGATACCCCATGGGATACCCGTTCTGCCTAAATGCCTTGGTAGAACTTTTTTCTGCAAACTGTGTCATAGAATTAACAACACTGCCAACATCCCCAAGGTTTAACAGAAGATTTTGTCTAACCTGTCCCGCACCTTCATCAGCAGCCTGCTGAACGTCAAATCCTACATTTACATTTAAAGTCCCCGCATCGACAAGATCCCCCTGAGGATCTATAGCAGACTTTAGAACTCCAAGATTACTAAATTCTGCTATAAAGGTATTTCCTGTGCCATTTGCCTGTCCTACATCAGCAACTGTGTTGGTAGAAGTTTCTGCATCAGGATCTACAATAACCTGCCCCTGCCACTGATTTTCAACACCTGGAACTTTTGTAAAATTAACTCTTAGAGTATGTGTATTTCCAAAAGAATCATAGATGGATTTATCTATACTCCAGGTACCCTCTCTGGTCTCAAGAGCAGATGCTCCATTATTTATATCATTTGTTCTTTTATCAAGATTACATGCAAGTTCCACTTCAGAGGTTGAAGATGCAGGATCCTTTGAGCCTACAGGAATATTTAAATCTCCAATATCAGCCGCCGCATTTACAAATGACTGACCATCAATAGTCTCTGCAGTCCATCCCTGAACCTTCATACCATTGGCCGGGTTAATCAGCGTTCCATTTTCGTCCAGTCCAAAAGCCCCTGCTCTGGTATAGAAGTTTTTTGCCCCTGCGCTCATAACAAAGAAACCATTACCCTGAATTGCAAGATCAGTCATAACTCCGGTTGTCTGCATGGAACCCTGGGTATGAATTGTATCAATAGAAGCTACTGTCATACCAAGACCAACCTGTTTAGGGTTAACTCCTCCTAAATCTGTTGTAGGTCGTGCTGCCCCGGACATTGTCTGGGAAAGCATATCCTGAAAATTCACCCTGCCCTTTTTAAACCCAATAGTATTTATGTTTGAAATATTATTTCCAATTACGTCCATTCGGATCTGGTGATTCTGAAGCCCTGAAACTCCCGAATATAGTGATCGCATCATAAAGCTGCCTCCTGTTCGCTAACCTTGTTCACATTTTTATAGTCATAGTATTTCCCATTAATAAGAATTTGAGGGAAGTCACTTCCTGATACTTCTTCAACTTTACCACTAATAGTATTCTCTCCATCAACAACCTCAACCCACTTTCCCAGTAGACCGAGAGCATTCCCCTTACCAAGAATACCGGACAACTCACTAAAACCCTTACTCATATTTGTCATCTGTTCAAGAGATGAAAACTGAGCCATCTGGGAAATAAATTCCTTATCTTTCATAGGTTCGGTTGGATCCTGATAACTAAGCTGAGTAATTAATATTTTTAAAAAATCATCTTTATCAAGAGATTTATCTTTAACCTTCCCGCCGTTTAAGGCCTTATTTAAGGTATCAACCTGCATACCAACTTTTGCTTTCTCAGTACCTGAAAGCATACTTGTAAAATCCATACAACCCCCTCTAATTCGCTATCAAACTACAAGATCAATAAGATTTTCCGATTCCGCATAGACCATAGGAATACTCTTATCAATCAACTTTATCTGTTTTGTTATGTCATTTGATTTTTCTCTGCTCCCGCTACCGGAAGAATCTCCGCCAACTGAAACATTTAGTGCAGCAGTATCAAAACCATTTTCTCTGAAAGCTCTTTCTAAATTCTGTAAATTACTCTCAAAAATTTCCTTTACAGAAGCATTATCCACAATAATATTCCCTGAGATACGATTATCCTGCATATTCAGTTTAATTCTAACTTTCCCCAGCTGTTCAGGTTTTAAAATCAGCTTTATTTCTCCTGCACCTGAATCTTTAAGAATAACTGACGACTGTTTCACAATTTTGCTATTTATGCTCTCTTCCAGCTGTTTCATTAAAGCAGAACCGCTGAATGTTGTAAGAGTCCTGGATTCGCCGGAAAAATTATCTTTAACATGAGTTAATTCAATTACTATTGGTTTTGCAGAATTATGATTTTCCAAATCAAGAAGATCTGCGGAATCAGACTGAGTTTTTTGACTGCTAAGTTCTGTTGATGGTAATTTCTTTAATAATTTTTTAGAGTTAATATCTTTATCTCTAAGATCCAGAACAGATAACTTCGACTTTGATGTGTCACCTCTACCTGATTTTTTTACTTTAGCAGATTTTCTATCAATAATATCTTTTTTTAAACTTATTTTTTTCATCGAAGAATCTGCAATTGGGGGGAAAGGACTTTTACCTTCAACCGTATTCGTATCTACTATTATTTTGTTTTTCCGAACTAAATTCAGTTCGTGGGAAGTCTGTTCATTAACATTCTGATTTTCGTGCCCCGAATCCAATAGGATATCTTTTATTCCTTCATTTTTCATTTTTAAAGAGTCATTATGTTTCCCTGTTACAATTATAAATGGACTGTCATCCGTATTAAGTGAAGAGATCTTTTTTCCGTTTTTTTTACGGCCACCATCTGACTTTACAACTTTACCCTTTTTAAGACTCATGAGTTTATTGTTTTTATGAAACAGTTTTTTACTTGTATTTTTTAATACTTTTTTTCCATTTATTGATTCCAAATTAGAAGTAGTACTTTCCAATGCTTTTTCATGTACCTGCTTATCAATACTCTTTTCCATATTCATTTTTTCTTCATAATCTAATGACACAGAATCAAAAATATTTTTAAATTGACCTTTTTCCTGATAATTTCCAGATTCTACAGGTCTTCCAATTTCAGAAAAATCAGATTCAAAACTGTTATCTGCCGAATACACCGGCATCTGAACTGAAAACAATTATACCTCCCGATACACTTAGGGTTTTTTTAACATCTTACGGTTTAATTCAGCAGCCCGGTCTGAAGGCATCAGGGAAAACCAGTATGAAACTATCGAATCTGTACCAGCTTCTTTTGCAATCAGCTCTGTAGTTCGAAAGATATCAATAATATCCTGATCATCCATTCCAAGGAGCCTTTCAACTGCATCTCCCGGAGGCATTCCGGTAAAATACGCAGATGATTGCCGTAAGTTCCTATCTCTATCTTCGTACGCTTTTAAACGATCATTAAACGATTTTTCTCTTTCTACCAATGATTTTTCATTTTCAGTCAGAGTTTCCAGTTTCTGCTTTACCTCAGCTTCTTTTAAAGATATCTCATTTTCACGTTTATCAAGCTCTTCTGACCTTATATCAAGGGCCTGTAACTGTTTATCCAGTCTCTCTCTATCAAGTAGCAGCATGTCATCAGAATTTTCTATTTTTTGAGGGGTTTCTATTCCAAACAACTTAAGCACAGGTGCAAACCTGTATTTAACATCTATTATTCCTAAGAAATCAAACCAAAGAAGCCCTCCGAGGAAAAGGACTGCTATTAGTAATATAAATAAAATTATCCGTAAGCCTGAACGGCTTGATCCTGCCAAAACTGCCTCCTTAAACAGACTTATACACTGTTAATGCGTTTTCTAAGTGCCAAGCCTATATTTATATCATCAATCTCTTTCATTTCTTCCAGAGACTGTTCTTTGTAATATTTTTTTTCTTCTTTCTCTTTAAGTTTATCCAATACCTTGCGCTTATTCACCACTTCAATATATTTAATTTGAATTTTCTGTTTTTCTGCCAGGAAAGCCTGCAGCTTTAATTGAGCCTGACCAATTTCATGATTTAATTTGTTAATATACATTTCTGAGATTTGTAGTAGTTCGATACCTGAACCATGCAGCTTATACTTAAAAAAAACCTCTCGACAATCTAATTTAAGATTAGTAATGGTATATTCCAGGGCGTTGCATTTACTTACAATCTGACCCAAAGTAACTTCCCATTTTTTTTCATCATATTTTCTAAGATCAAGTAATTTTTCCAGGTTAAATTGAAACCGTTTCACCTGATGACTCCTCTGCCATTTCCATAGTGGGTATCTCTATACCTGAAATTTCCACTGCCATCTCAAGAGTTTTCAAAATATCAGCATTTTCAGTTGTTTTCTGTCTTAAAAATTTCCTTATTAAATCAATTTTCTGAATGGCTTCATCAATATCTTTATTACTCCCATCAGAATATGCTCCAACATTAATTAAATCTTCTGCCTCAGTATATCTTGCCAGTAGTGTTCTTATACGCCCCATTGCTGTCTGCTCTTCATAACCTGTAATTTTATTAACAAGCCGGGATAAGGACTGTAGGACATCAATTGCAGGATAATGGTAGCTCTGAGCCAGTTTTCGGCTTAAAACTATATGACCGTCAAGTATTCCCCTAACATTATCTGCCACAGGTTCATCCATATCATCACCATCGACAAGGATAGTATAAAACCCTGTAATTGTTCCTTTCTCGGAAGTTCCGCAACGCTCAAGGAGTTTTGGAAGAAGAGAAAAAACAGAAGGGGTAAAACCTCTGGTTGCAGGGGGTTCCCCTATGGCAAGACCAATTTCTCTTTGAGCTCTGGCAAATCTCGTAAGGGAATCAAACAGCAGCATAACATTTTTTCCCTGATCACGAAAATATTCAGCAACAGCTGTGGCTACAAAAGCCGCTCTCACCCTGGATAATGGGGGAGTATCACTTGTTGATACAATAATAACAGATCTTGAAAGTCCCTCTTCACCCAAATCCGACTCCAAAAATTCCTTTACTTCTCTACCCCTCTCACCAATAAGAGCTATAACATTTATATCTGCATGAGTATTTCGTGCGATCATCCCAAGGAGTGTTGATTTACCTACGCCGCTTCCGGAAAAAATACCAATTCGCTGACCCATTCCAATTGGAGTCATAGCATCAATAGCCCTTACACCAGTGACAAGCCTCTGTGTAATAGCCTTGCGTTTTAAAACATCAGGAGGAATATTATTTACAGGAAAAAATTCTGCTGATCCTATTGAACCTTTATCATCCATTGGAAGTCCCATACTATCAAGAACTCTTCCCAGTAACTTTTCAGAAACGGGGATAGAAAGGGATTCACCCATAGCAACCACAGTACAACCAGGTTCAATGCCCTCCATATCATCAAAAGGCATTAATTGAACAATTTCATTATGAAACCCGACAACCTCAGCTCTTATAAGACCATTACCTTTTGAAATTAAAATATGACACAATTCACCAACCACAACCTGGGGGCCAAGACTCTCAATAATTAAGCCTTGAACCTTTTTAACAACCCCACTGTATTTAATGGGGTCTACTTTTTCCAGAATTGTTTCATATTTTTCAAACATCAATTGTCTCCCTTAGCTTTAATGGGAACCAAATCTAGTATTTTTTCTTCTATTTCATGTAACTGTGAAGAAATTCTTGCATCAATTTCTCCAAAATCCGTTTCAATAATACAACCACCTTTATCAACTGTGGAATCTTCCACAACTGTTACAGAACGGATATTTTCAACCATTCGCATAAAATCCTTTATATGTTCGGATGTAAGTTCCACATCTGCCAAATTAACTTTTATAAGAACTTCTCCCCGGCTTTTTAACTTTCGAAGAGCCTGAATAACATTATTGACAACAACATTCTTCTGATTTTCCGAAATAACTTTAACAACTTTTTTTGCGACCATAATTACAAGATTTATAACCTGGGTTTCAGATTCATCAATTATATCATTACGCTTTTCGATGGTTTTATCAATTATCGAATGAAGCTGTGCAATTAGCCGCTCAACCTCTGCCTGACCTTCTGCATAACCTGCTTCCCGACCTTTTCCATAACCTTCATCTTCCGCTTTCTTTCTAATATCAGAAAGTTCAGATTCCAATTTTGCAGTCATTTCTTCCGATTCACGTTTAGCATTTTCAATCAGGGAAGCTGCCTCGTCTTCTGCATTTTTTTTAAGAACCTGTATCTCATCAGTCTTTTGTTTTACTTCCTCAAAAGCCCTCTGATCAGCATCCCTTAGAATCTGCTCCACTCTGGATTCTGCAGCTTTGATCATATCCTCTTTTTCTTTTTCCCAGTTTGCTTTAAAAAATTCCGCTTCTTTCCTTAAATCATCGACACTTGGACCTGTATATTCTTCTATAACAGGGGCTTCTTCAACAGCCTCTATTTCAGGGAAGGGAGAATTCAGGGTCACCCTGTTATTAACATTAACAATCTCCATTGCTCTAAAAACATTCTTAGCCAAATTCCTCCCCCTTTAACCTACTAAATAACCATCTCATCTTCACCGGATCTGGCAACAACAATTTCACCACTATCCTCAAGCTTCCTTATAATTGAAACAATCTTCTGTTGAGTCTCTTCAACATCTTTCAATCTGATTGGTCCCATATATTCCATTTCTTCTTTCAAAAGAGCTGCAGCACGTTTGGACATATTCTTATAAATTTTATCCTGAACTTCTCCCTCCACACCGCGAAGAGCCTTGGCAAGTTCAGCTGTATCCACTTCTCTTAATACTTTCTGAATAGCCCGGTCATCAAGCAGTACAATATCTTCAAATACAAACATTCTCTTCTTAATTTCCTCAGCCAGTTCAGGATCCTCTTCTTCAAGGGATTCAATTATTAATTTCTCTGTGGACCGATCTACAAGGTTAAGAATTTCAACTATATTTTCTACACCACCGGCAGCTGTAAAGTCCTCACTTGAAAGAGTTGAAAGTTTCTTTTCAAGAACTCTTTCAACCTCCCGAAGAACTTCAGGAGAAGTTCTGTCCATGGTAGCAATTCGTTTTGCCACATCGGACTGAACATCCGCAGGAAGATTACCAAGAATTATTGAAGCCTTTGCAGGTTCAAGGTAAGCAAGTATCAATGCAATAGTCTGAGGATGCTCCTGTTGAATAAAATTTAAAAGATGGGCTGGATCAGTTCTGCGGATAAAATCGAATGGACGAACCTGAAGACTGCTGGTAAGTCTATTAATAATATCAACAGCTTTTTGGGAACCCAATGATTTTTCAAGAAGCTCTCTTGCATATTCTATACCCCCGGAAGTTATAAAATCCTGAGCCATCATCAGCTCTTTAAACTCCATAAGTACCTTATCTCTTTCTTCCGGTTCTACATTATCCAAACGGGCAATTTCAAATGTCAGTGTCTCTATCTCATCCTCTCTTAAATGCTTAAAAATCTCCGATGAAATTTCCGAACCTAAAGTTACAAGAAAAACTGCAGCTTTCTGACGGCCTGTCAGTTCTTTCTTGATGGCTTTTTTTGTGCCGGAATCTGCCTTTCCTGCCATTAATTACTCCTCTACCAGCCAGGTTCTTATAAGCTGTGCAACATCTTCAGGGTGCTCTCTTGCCATATTTATTGCATTTTCCTGCATTTCCATTCTGGCTCGTTCTTCAACAGACATTGCAACATCCATCTCTTCCTCTTCAGCACTCTTAAGGGCTGCTTCTCTCATCATCTGATGCTGCCGTGCAAGTTCTTCCTCTTTCAGGCGTCGTTTTCGTTCCATTTCTCGCGAAATTATACGAAAAATTATAAAAGCAACAATTATTATTGCGACTCCTATAATGGAATACAGGACAGTCTGCTGAACTCTCTTCTGATTTCTATACTCCTCATCTTCCAGATTAAACTGCTCTGACCTATCAAACTGAATGTGCTGAACAATAACAGAATCACCCCGGGCTTTATCATATCCGATTGCATGTTCAATCAGAGTCTTTGCTTTTTTAATTTCCTCATCTGAAACAGGAGTATATTCTCTTTTAATGACTCCACCATTATCAAACTGGAGTTCACCTTTATCATTATAAACTTTCCGCCAGGAACCATCGATGGCAGCGCCTACCGTTATACGCTTTATTTCCCAGGGACTTTTTTCTTCAACAATATTCCTGGTATTAACTTCTTCATTTACAATAGAACTACTCTTTGAATAGTTACCAACAAGATTATTCAGATCCTTGTAAGCTGGTGGTGTCTGACCCTCCTGTCCCGGAGGTCCTTCAGGATTAAATCCTGTACCATTGAATTTCTCAGAAGTATTTTCAGATGATCTGGGAATAGAAAGAACAAAGGCTGATTCATCGTAAGGTGTACTGGGATTATCCACTTTTGTTGTAATAGGATAGTGTTCTTCTGTTGTTACAGTTTGTTTAGTAAAATTCAAATCAATTTCAACTTTGGTAATGCTCATACGGTCTTTTCCGAAAATTTGTGAAAGTTCCTTAAAAATTTGATCTTTATATGAGCTCTCCAATATCTGCTTCTGTTTAAGCTGCCTGCCCGTTAGTTCAAGTCTGTCGAAATCGGCCATATCGCCAAAATCGTTAAGAACAGTTCCTCTGTAATCGGAAATAACTATATTATCCCCAATCAAACCCTCTACTGCAAACTGAACAAGCTTTACAATACCTTCAATTTTCTTCCTGTTGGTATCAATATCAGACCCCGGCCGGGGGGTAATAATTACAGATGCTGTCACAGGATTCTGATCTTCCGCAAAAAGTTTGTCTTCAGGAAGAACAAGTGTAACCTTTGCTGAATCAATATCATCGAGAGCTTCAATATGCTCCTCAAGATTTGTAGTTATTGCCTGGCGTAAATTAATATTTCTCTCAAAATCCGTTAAACTCCAACGATCCATCTTGAAAATATCCCATGGGGATGTCTCTGCCGGAATTAAATCTTCTCTTAATAAAATGGCAACCATTCTTTGAGCTGTTTTTCTGTCAGCAACATATATGTGCCCATCCTCAGTAATAGTATGATCCACACCTTCTTTATCCAGACGCACAGAAATAGCATCCAGTTTTTGAGGATCACTTATGGCAGATGTTATCAGAAGAACTGTGCTGGGTGATGAACTAAAATTTGCCAACAGGACAAGACCGCCCAAAGTTACAGCAATCACTCCAAAAAGGATTATTTTTTGTACAAGAGTCCACTTGCCCCAAAGTATTTTTATCTGTTCTTTAAATTTTTTCAACCATTCTTTCATTCTCCCCTCCCAAAAAGAATGCGTACAAGGGATAATCTATCTTATATTAATTATCTCCCGATAAGCCTTCAAAGCATTATCTACAACAGACTTGGTCATAGTTATTGCCAAATTAGCTTTACTCATTGCAATTGTAACATCATGAACATCCACACTATCAGGATTTATTATATACTGCTGTGTTATGGCTGTACTTTCCCGGGCAAGATCATTCACCCCGTTCAATGCATCAAGAACCATATCATTAAACGATACTGATTTAGTACTATCATCCTTATCTCTGTGAACATTACTGTGAAAATGTGCAGGATCAGTTCGTAAAAGATTTACCTTATTTCCGCTTACCTGGCTCATATCAAGAAGATTCATCAATTATCTCCCAATTTCCAATGCTTTCATAAACATAGCCTTACTTCCATTAACAACGGCAACATTTGCCTCATATGATCTCGAAGCTGATATCATATCAACCATTTCTTCCACAATATTCACATTCGGCATTTCCACGTAACCCTTCCGGGGTCCTGTTTTAATGGCATCAGGATGGGTAGGATCGTACACCAGTTTTGGATCGGCATCCATATCTTTATCAATCTTGACTATCCTAACGCCTTTGCCTAATCCATTATCCAGGCGTTCCGGTAAAAAAGGAGATCTCCAGTAGGGCTCCTGGACTCTAGGTCTGACAATAACCCTGCTCCGTCTAAAAGGCCCCCCTTCCGGTGTCCTTGTTGTATCCACATTGGCAATGTTATTTGAAATAACATCAAGCCGGGTTCTTTGAGCGCTTAAACCGGAAGCTGCTATATTTATACTGCTAAAAATTCCCATATTCCACCTACCTTAATACTATGTTCAGCTGAGTAAACTGATTGGATACCGATCTGGTTAAAAGATCATACCTTAGTTGATTCTGAAGGAGAAGCATACTTTCCTGTTCTGCATCCACATTATTTCCGTTATTATCAGCTTGAGAAATATAATCCAGAAAACGTGTTGGTTTTACATCCCTATAGTTCTCTACATGTGAAAAAGGAATATGTTTCTCATTAGTCATGGCTGCTCCTGGCACATGAACACCTTCCGATTCCAGGGCTCTCTTAAGTTCGGATTCAAAATTCAGGCTGCTGCGCTTAAAGTTGGGTGTATCTGCGTTTGCTATATTATTTGCAAGAACCTGCTGCCTTATTGTAGATGCATCCATTGTTCTATGAAGAATATCCAGACTTTTACCAAAACTATTATTCAAAAACACCTTTTTCTCCCTCCAATACGCCATCAATACCATTATTGTCGGCGGAAAATATATACTCCATTACAAAATATACCGGGACAAATCATGGTTCTTTACAATATTTACCAGCTTATCATCTACATATTCCGGAGTTATGGGTATTTCCTGTCCCTTCAAATCCGGTGCATTAAAGGATACATCCTCCAAAAGTAACTCCATTATAGTATGAAGTCTTCTTGCACCTATATTTTCCGTATTTGAATTTACCTCGGCAGCAATTTCACTGATACGTACAGTTGCTTCATCAGTAAAATTAATATGTACTCCCTCAGTTTTAAGAAGTTCTGTATATTGAATAGTTAACGAATTTTCAGTCTGAGTAAGAATTCTATGAAAATCATTACTATCAAGATCATCGAGTTCAACTCTAATAGGAAATCTCCCCTGAAGCTCCGGTATAAGATCAGAAGGTTTACTTATATGAAAAGCCCCGGCTGCTATAAAAAGGATATGGGAAGTATCTACTATACCGTATTTAGTATTTACCTTGGAACCTTCAATAATTGGGAGAATATCTCTCTGAACACCTTCCCTGGAAACATCAGCTCCGGATCGACCTTCTTTTGAAGCAACTTTGTCAATTTCATCAATAAAAACAATACCCATCTGTTCCACACGCTCTTTGGCAATATCGGAAGCCTTATCTGTATCCACAAGTTTGCTCTTTTCATCTGTAAGAACAATTTCCTTTGCTCTTTTAACCGTAACCTTTTTCTTTCTTTTCTTCCCTCCAAAAATAGAACCTAAATTACTCAAATTAAGATCCATTTCCTCAAAATTTGTTCCGGAAAATATTTCTATTGCAGGCATACCCGGACTTGAAATATCAACTTCAACAATTTTATCATCAAGGGTTCCTTCGCGAAGCATTTTCCTGAATTTTTCACGTGTTGTAGACTTTCCGGGATCTTCTGCTTCGATAGTCTCCACAGGTTCGGAAACTACAGGTAATACTAATTGCCCGGGTGAAGCCGGTGCAGCTTTTGCTGTACTGGAAGTCTTTTTCTTTATACCAGGCAAAAGCAAATCCAGAATAACTTCTTCAGTTCTTTTTTCTGCCTCCTCTTTAACTTCCTCTGAAAGCTCCTTCTTAACCATGGTTAGACCAATACTCATAAGATCCCTTATCATGGACTCAACATCCCGTCCGACATAGCCAACTTCAGTAAATTTTGTTGCCTCAACTTTAAGAAAAGGAGCACCGCATAACTTTGAAAGTCTTCTGGCTATTTCTGTTTTTCCAACTCCTGTAGGACCAATCATAATAATATTTTTAGGTGTGACCTCTTCCATCAGAGCCTGTGGCAGCAGTCTTCGCCGCATACGGTTACGCAGTGCAATGGCTACAGCTTTTTTGGCCTTATCCTGTCCAATAATATATTTGTCAAGCTCCTTTACAGTTTCTTTTGGAGTTAGCTTATCAAGATCAGTTATCATTTAATTTCCTCCACAATAATATTACTATTAGTATAAATGCATATATCGGAAGCAATTTTAATACTTCGTTTCGCAATTTCAAGTGCGCTTAAATCTGAAGAATCGAGATATGCAAGAGCTGATGCATAGGCATAATTTCCACCTGAACCTATTGCAATAGCACCTTCATCAGGTTCAACAACATCACCTGTTCCCGAAATAAGAAGGGTCTTGGATTTATCAGCTACAAGAAGCATTGCCTCAAGCTTTCTAAGAACTCTGTCTGTCCTCCATTCCTTTGCCAGTTCTACAGCCGCTCTGGTTATATCACCATTATACTCCTTAACCTTACCCTCAAATCTTTCAAAAAGAGTAAAAGCATCTGCAGTAGCACCTGCAAAACCGACAATTACCCGCCCATCATACATTCTTCTTACTTTCCGTGCCGTACCCTTCATTACAGTATTCCCAAAAGTTACCTGGCCATCACCTGCCATCGCAACTGAATTGCCTTTTCTGACTGCAAGAATTGTTGTCCCTCTTATTTCCATAATACTCCCCGTATCTTCTTTGTCTGCATCCTACCTTCCATGTGGATGTGATACTCTATAAACATCTTTTAACTTATCTATACCAATATGAGTATAGATCTGAGTTGTAGCAATTGAAGAATGACCCAGCATTTCCTGAACTACCCGTATTCCGGCTCCATTATTCAACATATGTGTTGCAAATGTATGTCGAAAGGTATGAGGACTAATATGCTTGCTTATCCCGATTGCATCTATATATTTATTAATTATAAAACGGATACCCCTGGCAGATATACCGGATCCATTTCTGTTTAATATAAGCATAAAATCTTCATTATGAGAAGATCCTGCTATTTTTACCTTACGTAATGCAAGATAAGAAGATAAAACATCTGTAGTCCCACGGGTAAGAAAAACCCATCTTGACTTACCACCCTTTCCGTAAACAAGAGCCATTCTTTTGTTAATATTAACATCAGATACCTTCAACAATACCAGCTCGGATACCCTACAGCCGGTTGAATATAACATTTCAAGAATTACCCTGTCTCTAATTCCCAAAAAGGTGTTGTCTGTCAATTCAATCATCTTATTAATTTCGGCAAAAGATAGTATATCCGGAATTCTCCTGGTACTGCTAATACTTCGTACATGTGAAAATACATTATTTTCCATATTTTCATATTTAATACAATATTTATAAAAACCCTTTACAGAGGATATAATCCTGTTCACAGATGATTCTTTCAGAGCTCTTCTGTTCAGACTTCCTGCAAAGGATCTGACATTTCTTGAATTAAGATTTCTAAAGTCAAGATTTTCTGTATGCAGAAAATCAGCTAATATACTTAAATCATGAGAATATGCCCTAATGGAATTTACTGAGAAATTTCTTGCTGATTCAAGGTAATCCAGATACTCTAATTTACAGATATGAAACGATTTACCCATTCTACACCGCCTCCTTATAGGCAATCATGTCATATAGAGAATAAATTACATCAGCACCCTGAGACACTATCTTGCGGCATCCTGAACCCATTCTACTATTAAGAGAAACACCATGAATAAAAACATCTCTTCCCTGTTCCAGAGCAAAATCAGATGTTATGAGAGCACCGGATTTCTCAGGAGCCTCTACAACTACAACAGCATTGCACAAACCGCTTATTATTCTATTTCTGGCTGGAAAATTAGACCCTAAAGGTAAAGTCCCGGGAGGATACTCGCTTAATAGAACACCACCAAGATCAAGTATATTACGGCTCAGCCCAATACTTTCCCTGGGGTATATAAAATCAATCCCATTTCCTAAAACAGCAACACAAACACCCTTTCTTTTAACTGCACCCATATGTGCGGCACTATCTATTCCGGAAGCAAGTCCGGAAACAAGACAAAAACCATAATCAGAAATTTCTATACCTAAATTATATGCTGCCCTATTTGCCATAATTGTAGACTGCCGGGTTCCAACAACTGCAAAAGAGTGAATTCCATTATTAATATTTCCTCCTTTCTTATACAAAACAAAAGGAGGATCATATATTTCCCTGAGAGCGGCAGGATATTTTTCGCTTCTGAAAGACAGAAGCTCGATATCCGAATTATAGATTTTTTTTGCAATTTTTTCAGTTTCAACCTGAATCCCCGCGGGAACAAAAACCAACCCGTTAAATTTACGGTTCAAAATATGTGTAAGATCTTCAGCACTGCAATGGTAAATATCCTCACAGGAATCAAAACTATCTAAAAGAGCCAGCCGTTCTTTGATACTTAAGCCTGGTATCCTGCTTATATAAATTTCCAGTATATTTAATTTCATGATCTGCCTGCCAAAAGAGAATCCCTGTTCCGGACAGCCTGCTGCTTCATATTATCATCCCATGCATCTTCAGAGATTTTAGTATAAAGATCAATAGCACCATCAATATCACCTTTAAGGACTTTATACCGGGCATAGAGACTCATGGCCTCCCAGTTTTTGGGATTTAAGGACAGCATCTTTTCTAATAATGGCTTTGCTTTTCCGGGACTATCCAGGTCAAAAAGATATAAAACTGATAAGGCATACATTGCATCAGAGTAATTGGATTTTAACCTGATGGCAGTAATATAGTAATTTTCTGCCTGTTTAAACAATAAAGATGATTTAATTTCAGAAGTTTCAGATCTGGCGATATTGGCTTCAGATAGTCCTGCATAATAACTGAGCACAGGATTAGAAGGATAATACTTCATTGATTTTTCAAGATTTTCCAATGCCATTTTATACATTTTAAGATCTAAATATTCCAATGCTATCATCCTGTAATAGACCCCTATTTCCGCATTTGCCTTTACAACCCTTTCTACATCTTTACTATATTCTTTTATACCATCCTCTAGTTTTTTTATTTTTTCTTTTGACACTTTTTCACTGCTGTAATCCCCTGATTCGGTCTTCAATAATCTGTCAAGAGTTTTTGCTCTGGTCTTATTACAGGATAAAAACAAAAAAGACAGGCAAAATACAAGGCAAAGAAAAACAAAAGCCCTTTTCATATTCATATTGCCCCCTCTTTACCAGATGACAAAAAAGGGGGTACTGCTTCAGAAGAAACTTCATTCAAGGGATGAAAAGCGTCATGATTTTTCTGAAGATCTTCATTCCCGATATGGGTGTATACCTGTGTTGTTGTTATACTTGCATGACCCAGAAGCTCCTGAACTATTCTAAGATCCGCACCGCCCTGAATAAGATGAGTAGCAAAAGAATGACGCAGGGTATGAACCTTCGCATCAACACCTGCTGACAGGGAATACTCATGAAATCTTTTCCAGATGCTTTTTCGGGACAACTTCCTTCCCCGTACACTTAAAAACAAATGATCATCCGCAACCCCCGACTTAACAAGAACTGAACGGCCTTCCTTTAGATATTTCTTTAACCATAACTCTCCCTGGGAACCAAACGGAACAAGCCTGTCTTTATTTCTCTTCCCATTTACCCTTACAAGAGCATCTTCAAAAAACAAATTACCCATTGTAAGATTAAGTGCCTCCGAAACGCGCAGGCCGCATGAATATATCAATTCAAACATGGTTCTGTCTCTAAGCCCGATAACACTTTCCGAAGGAATCGAATTTAAAAACACATCAATCTCTTCTGATGACAGAACTCCGGGGAGTGAAGAATCGAGTCTTTGTGTTTCAATTATATCTGCCGGATTATCCTCTCTGTAACCTTCATAGTTCAAAAATCTAAAGAATGACCTTAAGGAACTTAAAGACTTTGCAATAGTGACAGGGGTCAGATCTGTTTTATGGAGCATAGCCAGGTAATTAATTATATTACTACTTGAAACTGTTTCAATCTCAACACCGGACTCCAAAAGATATATAATAAATTTGCCAATTTCTCTACCATAGGTTTCTCTTGTTAAAGGAGAGAGTCTTAATTCGAGAAAAAGATAATCATCATATTCTTTTCTAACAGCCCGGATATCCATCTATCCGTCCTGACCTGAAGCTTTTCTTTCCCTGAGTACAGCAGGAATTCCAAGATCAATCTCTGTCCGGTTTCTCCCTGATAAATAGCCCCCCGGAGCACCGCTTCTGGACAGACCCTTTTGAAGATTTAGCCAATCCTTATATTTTATAACGTCATTTTGGGGCTGCTCAACATCAATATCATTACTACTAACCTGATCATTACTAAAACCTGTTGCAACAACAGTAACCTGCACCTGATCCGCCATATTTATATCAATTGTCTGTCCTGGTATTATTAAAGCATCTTCATCTGCATTTGCAGTTACAATTTTTATAATTTCATCATATTCAGATAGGGAAAAATCCTCACCACCTGTAATATTAATAAGAATACCCTTTGCCCCCTCCATTCTGGCATCTTCCAGCAGAGGATTGTTAATGGCATTTGTCGCAGCATCAACAGCTCTATTATCTCCTGACCCAAGGCCTATACCCATTAGAGCATCTCCCTGGCCACTCATAATTGTTCTTACATCCGCAAAATCAATATTAATTTCCCCTGTTATGGTAATCAGTTCGGAAATTCCCTGAACCCCCTGCCTGAGAACATCATCGGCTTTAAGAAATGCTTCTTTTATAGGTGTCCTTTTTTCTACTATTTTGAGTAAATATTGATTAGGAATAATAATAAGAGTATCTACAGCCTCCCTTAGTTTTTTAATTCCCTCTTCAGCCAGCTTCATTTTTTTCTTACCCTCAAAATCAAAAGGCTTGGTCACAACTGCAACTGTAAGAGCACCTGTTTCCTTAGCAATCTCAGCTACCACAGGAGCAGCACCGGTTCCGGTACCACCACCCATTCCGGCAGTTATAAAAACCATATCCGAACCTTTTAGGATATTCTGAAGATCCGCCTTATTTTCAAGAGCTGCCTGCTCTCCAATATCAGGAATTCCCCCGGCACCCAAACCACTTGTAAGCTTAGAACCTATAGGAACCCTAAATTCTGCTTCTGACAATTTAAGAGCCTGTAAATCTGTATTTACAGCAATAAATTTCACATTACCCAGACCTATTTCGATCATTCGGTTTACAGCATTACTACCACCTCCGCCTACACCTATGACCTTAATCTCTGTTTGATTAAAATGAGCATCATCCGTTGTTTCTTCAATTACTTCAATCTGCATAGCCCCCTCCCGAGCATCTGATAAAATAATTTTTATATTTTCAGAAAAACTCTTTCATCCAGTTTTTCAATTTCACACTAAAAGCATCTTTTCCTTTTCGCGGCAGGGAACTATTAACATCTTCTGCCAATATCTGATTCGCACCATACATAACAAGACCTACAGCAGTTGCAAATTCTGGTTTCATATAGGTATCCGACAATCCTCCAAGTCCTGGGGGCATTCCCACTCTTGCAGGAACATCAAAAACCCGGCTTGCCAGTTCCACAACACCAGGCATCGCCGCACCCCCACCAGTAAGAACAACACCACCCCGAAGATGTTTCAAATAATCCTTTCGTTCCAACTGAGCCCTGACCATGGAAAAAATTTCGACCATTCTTGGCTCAATTATATTACACAGTTCAGTTCGGGGAACAGAAGCTGCCGGCCACCCCCCAACTCCCGGAATTATTACTTCCTCATCTTTATCAACAAGAGGCAGATAACAGCAACCTGACTCCAGCTTGATTTTCTCTGCAAAATCAGATGGCGTTTTCAGCATAATGGAAAGATCACTGGTAACCTGATCTCCACCTATAGTCACAACATCAGTATGATAAGGAGCTCCTCCAATATGAAGCAAAATATCAGTTGTCCCACCCCCAAGATCTATAAGAAGAACTCCAAGCTCTTTTTCACTGCTGGACAGAACAGCCTCAGATGAAGCTAAGGACTGAAGAACAATATCTTCGACCCGCAATCCGGATCTATTTACACACTTCAAAAGATTTTGAGCTGATGTAACAGATCCTGTAATTATATGAACTTCCGATTCAAGACGAATGCCAATCATATCAAGAGGGTTCTTAATCCCCCCCTGGTCATCCACGATATACTCCTGGGGAATTACATGGATAACTTCCCTGTCCATAGGAATAACAATTGCCTTTGAAGCTTCAATAACCCTATTAATATCTGTTTGATTAATCTCACGTCCCTTGCCTGTTACAGCAACAACTCCTCTGGAATTTATTCCTTCGATGTGAGCTCCTGCAATCCCCGTTATAACACTATAGACTTCTCTGCCCGACATCATTTCTGCAGCTTCAATTGCAGCAGAAACAGATCGCAATGTTGATTCAATATTAACAACAATACCTCTGCGAAGACCTTCGGACGGACTAAGACCAACACCTATTATCTCTACAGAACCTCTTTCATTTATTTCACCAATAACTGTACAAACTTTAGTTGATCCAATATCCAGACCTACTATTAAATCATCCTGAGACAATCTATTCCTCCTGAATCCGGTAGACTATATCACCGGTTCTAAAGTCCAGTTCCTCAAGTTTTTCCATACCCGGCTGTTTGGAAATAACTTCAAGAACCATTACAATATACTTTAACATCTTTTCATCAATACTATCACCTATACGTATCCTTATTTTGTACTTTTCAGGATACAAAAGCACTTCATAATGCGAACTACCCCTTTTTACAAATTTAATTTCCGAAATCAATCCATAAAGATCCGGTGAAGATTTTTTTATACTATCCATATCTTCAAGGAACGAACAAAGAGCTTTAGGTATTCTCATTCCATCCCTAATTTCAGGGAAATCCAGTCCTGAAACAACGGGAAGATCTACAGATTTTACACTATAACCTGTGAGAAAGAGAACACCCTCACGATCAATCATAGAGGGTACAATTCCCGAACCACTCGAAATTAAAGCCAATCCTACAGGCACCCTGCTGGTTATATCAATTTTCATAGTCGATGGAAATACCTTTTTGACCGAAACAGACTGTATTGCAGGAATAAGCATCAGCCGTTTTTCAATTATTTTTGTTTTTAAATTGAAATATGTATTTACAGATCCAAGGCCGGCTTTTCCCATTAAATAATCATCAGAATATATAAAGCCCGGATCCGCAGTAATTATAACTTTATCAATTAATACCGAAGGAGAAATCAAAAAATGAAACACAAGTTCCAAAACAATTATACATAGAAGGATAATAATAAAACCGGAAAAAATATGCTCTATTTTCCCGGGACCAAAAGGTTTCTTTCTTCCCTTACCTGAATGCGAATATACTTCTGACGGAAGAATTACACTACTCAACTGTATTCTCCATTAATATTTTTTTATTTCTGGATAAATTCAAAAGTAATCCACACATAATAAAGGTAACAATAACCGATGACCCTCCATGGGAAAAAAAAGGAAGAGGTATACCAGTTACAGGAACAATCCCTGATACAACAGCCATATTTATTAAAGCCTGATACAGTATGCTGGTGGTTAGACCAAAGGAGAGAAAGTATGCAAACAGATTGCTGTCTTTAAACTTCAAAGCCAAAGAATATCCTCTTACAGCAAGAGCCAAAAACAACACTATAATAAAAGCAACCCCCAGTATACCCGTCTCTTCGCCAATAACTGCAAAAATAAAATCAGAATGGGCTTCAGGAAGCCCACCCAGTTTTTGAGAGCCAAGGCCAATTCCTGTACCCCAAAACCCGCCATGAGAAAGCGCCCTTCGGGCAGATAAAAGCTGATAACCTGCATTGGTGGGATCACCGGCAGGATTAAGAAACGAAATAATCCTTCTTACCCTATGCTCTTTTGAAAACAGCAAAATAAGACCAAAGGGTATGACTGCAGTAAATATAAACACAAAATATCCATATTCCACACCTGTAACATAAAAAATTGCCAAAGAAATAATCAAAAGAAAAGCTGCTGTTGAAAAATCATTTTGAGCAATAATGAGAGCGGTAAAAACCGATACTATTACAAGCGGAGGCAAAATACTATTAATAAAATCATGCATCTTTTCCTGTTTTTTCCCAAAAATACTTGAAAGATACAAAATTATTGTCAATTTAACAAACTCTGACGGCTGAAAGGACATTCCTGAAACAACAATCCATCTGCGGCCTCCAAGCATTTCACGTCCAATTCCAGGGACAAAGGTCGCCAGCATCAATAGAAAACTAATCAACAGAAGTAAGGGTATCATATTTTCAATAATTGCCATAGGAATTCTCGAAACCAGAAATGCAAAGACCGATCCTGTCAGCATAAATAAAACCTGCCGGTTAAGGAAGTATCCCGAATCACCAAATTTATAACTTCCATAGTAAGCAGAAGCAGAAAATAACGCGGATAAACCTATACCTGCCAGTAATATTATCAGGAGGGTAAAAATAAAGTCCCCGGATTTATGTTCAATTTTTTCTGCAGAAAAATTATAATTCATTATTGTATCTTTAGAGTAGAGAGACTTAAAATTGCAAAAAGGCCGCCAATAATCCAAAACCTAATAACAATTTTACTCTCTGCCCACCCCTTTAATTCAAAATGATGATGCAATGGAGCCATTTTAAAAACTCTTTTACCTGTCAGCTTAAATGAAGCTACCTGTATAATTACAGAAACTGCTTCGAGAACAAAAACACCGCCAATTATTATTACTAAAATTTCTTTCTTTGTTAGAAGGGCAAGTACACCTATTGTACCACCAAGAGAAAGGCTCCCCGTATCTCCCATAAATATTTCTGCAGGATGGGCATTGTACCATAAAAACCCTACACACGCCCCAACAAGAGCGAAACTTAAAACCATTAACTCTCCACTGTCACTTATGTAAGGAATCTGCAGGTACTCAGCATAATCCACTCTTCCTGTAAGATATGTTATTATTCCCATGGAAAGTCCTGCCAAAATAACCAGCCCCGAGGCTAATCCATCCAGACCATCTGTTAAATTAACAGCATTTGAAAATCCAACAAGAAGAGTTACTGCAAAGGGGATATACATAACAGACAAATTAAGAACAGGATACTTAAAAAACGGCAGATACAGTAAAGTAGCATATCCTGAATCCTCAAAATAAATAATCATTACAATTAAAAATGAGACGACAACCTGAGCTGAAAATTTAAATCTGGCCTGAAGTCCATCCGAACTATGCCGGAAAACTTTAAGATAATCATCCACAAAACCAATAAGGCCAAAACCAATCAGAGAAAGTAGGGAAACCCATGTATAATAATTGCCGAGATCCTGCCATAGCAGTACGGAAATAACAACAGCAATTATTATTAGAAGACCTCCCATTGTAGGAGTCCCTGACTTTATCAAATGCGTCTGAGGACCATCGTCACGGATTTCCTGTCCTGCTTTCCGTTTTTTCAGAGCTCTAATTAAGGCAGGACCAAATATAAATGAAATCAAAAGGGATGTAACTGCAGCATATGCAGCCCTAAAGGTTATATACTGAAAAATATTTAAAAATGAAAATTTATCAACAAGGGGAAGAAGAAGTTCCTTAAACACAAGCTGTCTCCTTTAATTTCAAAATTTCATCAGCAAGATTATTCAACCCCATAGATCTTGATCCCTTAAGAAGAACCAGATCACCAGTCTTCAGAAAATCAACAACCCTTGTTTTTAGTTCAGAATATTCTGAAATATAAATAAAGTTTTTTTCATTAAAAGATTCAGCAGCAGCATTAAAAGCATCTTCCATCTCTTCACCATAAAAATAAATCATATCAGGATTCAATTCTGCAGCTTTAATACCAACAATTTTATGAATATCAGAGGATGAGGCCCCCAGTTCTTTCATGGATCCAAGAACAAGAACAACACGTCCACTCCATTGTAAATTCTTTATAAAACTAAAAATTCTATCCATTGACTCTGCATTTGCATTATATGAATCCTCAATTACAGTTACAGGACCGGGTATTATCTCACTTCGTCCTTTCATTGCTTTTATTTTTTCCAAACCTGTCTTTATTTGTTCTGTACCTATACCCAGAAAATCAGCAAGACTAATAGCTGCCGCAGCATTATTAAGATTATGAAAACCTATAAGTTTAAGTCTAATTTTTATACCACGATAGTAAATGAGCCATCCTTCAAGGCCAAGATCAATCACATTTTCAATACCCTGAGTTGAATTAACTCCAAACCTTACAGTCTTTCCAGGACATAATTCTGATAAATAATCCACCCATGAATCATTCTCATATATAAAAACCGCATTATCTTCATTAAAATCAGCAAAGATATTTGCTTTTTCTTTTGCAATAGCTTCCTGGCTTCCCATAAACCCTATATGAGCAGTCCCAATATTTGTAATGACCGCATATTGGGGTCTAAAAATAGAAACCAAAGCTTTCATTTCTCCAGGATGATTAATACCCATCTCGAAAACACCATATTTGTGATAATCTTTTATCTTTAGCACCGATAAAGGTAATCCTGTTTCAGAATTTAAATTACCTTCAGTAATTATAGTGCTGCCATCTTCAGAAAGAATAGAACCAATCATTTCCTTTGTGGTGCTCTTACCATTACTTCCTGTTACAGCTATCTTTATTAGTTTTTCAAAATTATCAACCCAGGAGGAAGATAAAGAATGCAAACCAGCCAAAGTATCTTCAACGACTATAAGACAAACCTTAGAATCAATATTTTCCGAATTCTTTTTTAAATCGGAATAATACTGGCTTGAAACCATTACCCCTGACGCTCCGGCTTTTACAGCATGATATATATATCTATGACCGTCCGTACTTTCACCTTTTAGTGCAATAAAAAGAGAACCTTTATCAACCTTTCTTGAATCAATAGCGACAGAAAAAATTTCCGGATCAAATTCCCCGGTTGAAACAAATACCCCATGGGACATTAAAGCAGCTGAAGAAACGGTAAATAAAGCTTTTTTAGGCTCAGTCATTATTACTCCTGTCTTCAGGTTCAATTTTAATTCTTATTGTACTGAGGGCACCATTATTCAAATCAGACATATCTTCTGCAAGACTATCTATCCGTTTAGGGGAGCTCAAAATTGAAAGGTTAGCAACCATACGTTTATTTTTTTCAAAAAGTTCTCTTTGATTCATAATGAGAGAATTCACTTCTGCATCCACCTGATTGTATTTATAAACCTGTCTTACAGTTATAAAAATTAAACCCGGAATTGTGGCGACAATGAAAAGAACTAATATTTTACGCATTTATCATAACTCCTTAATTGCTTTCATCCATTATTTTTTCTATAACCCTAAATTTGGCACTTCTTGAGGGTGGATTTTCTTTAATTTCCTGCTCCGAAGGCCTTACAGCTTTTTTTGTAATTACATTCACAACAGGCTTCCCCCCACATTTACATATCGGCCATTCAGGAGGACAGGTACAGAATTTACTTTTCTCTTTAAAGTAATGCTTAACAATTCTATCCTCCAAAGAATGAAACGATATTACCCCCATCCTCCCTCCCGGTTTAAGAATAGTCAGAGCATTTGAAATAGCAGTTTCAAGTCTTGCCAATTCTCCATTTACAGCAATCCTAAGTGCCTGAAAGGTTCTTGTACCCGGATGTATCCTTCCATAGCGGTAATCAGCTGGAACAGAATGCCAAATAATATCAGCAAGCTGCTTTGTTGTTGAAACTGCATCTAATCCACGGTTCCGGACAATTGCCTTTGCAATCCTTCTTGAATATCTTTCTTCCCCAAATTTATAAATCAAATCCGCAAGCTTTTCTTCAGGATAATTATTTACTATGTCAGCAGCTGAAATTTCCAATCCCGGCTCCAAACGCATATCCAGATCCTCATCTTTGCTAAAAGAAAAACCTCTTCCGGACTTTTCATAATGATAAACTGAAATACCCAGATCAAAAAGGATGGAATCAGGTCGTTCATCTCCCAGTGGATATTCCCTGAAAAAGGTATTAAACCATATATTGAAGAATCTTATTCGTTTCCCATAATCAGCCAAACGTTCTTTTGCTACTGACTGAATATTTTTATCCGCATCAAGTCCTACAACATTCAGATGGGGAAAGGCTGACAAAAAAAGCTCACTATGACCGCCTTCACCCTGGGTACAATCAATTAATAACTCCCCCTCCGACCTGGGAGCCAATAACTCAAGTACTTCTTTCCTTAATACCGACCTATGGGATATATCCATGAACGACCCTTTCCTAATTAGTTTCTTTTTATTTAAGATCCTGTCTTAACAACTTATCCAGATCTTCTGCTGCCTCCAGAAAATCATTCTCACTGTCCAGAAGGTAACTGTTATAAGCATCAACATCCCAAAGTTCCATATAATTCTGAACTCCAAGAATTATTGCTTCTTTTTTTGACTCAAGCCCTGCTGATTGTCTCAAAGAAGGGGGAATTGTTATACGCCCTGTTTTATCAATTTCACATTCCTGTGCAGGCGCAATTATTCTCCTCTGTAGAAGCCTGGTTCTTTTATTGAACATCGAAGAAGATCCCATAATCAAATTTGAAATATGCATCCATTCATCAGGTGTAAAAATCCAGAGACATTTTTCAACAGCTCTGGTAAGTATAACAACATTTCCTGTAATTTCAGTTCGAATTTTTGAGGGAATTAAAAACCTTCCCTTATCATCCAATGAATTACAATACTCACCATTAATCACTTGTTGCTACCAAATTGACACTTTCTGATAATTTTCCCCACTTTTCCCCACTCCTATACCTATACTACCTCAATAAATTCAATTGTCAACGGATATGAAATTTTATTAAAGAGAAAACATAACAATGCCGATAATAAACCCCTAACATATGTCTAGTAGTACATAGACTGGGCTACTTTTTTAGAGATAAATGACTGAATAGAGATAAAATATGGATTTAAATACTTACATATTAAAATATCCTGAAGGTGATGAAATAGAAATTGGACATGGACTGATTTTTAATCAAATTGTTGATATCAATGGCAACCCTGTAAGAACACCAATTCCATCTCCAAAAATGATTATTTACAGGGTATATAAAATTTCTACATCCGAAGAACGTAAAGAAATCACAAAAAATTATTATTTAGAATTGATTACTGGTAAAGAATTGTTGGGATTGGCTCTGTAGAGATGCCCAAATTGGGCGTCTCTACACAGAAACAGATTATAATTTCCTATTTTTTTCTTCCAAATATGGTATAATCCAGATCAGGAAAAACATTATTTTTACGCTCAACTCTTGTAAGCCATCCGGTATCTACAGTGTTTCTTCGAAGATTATCATAAATATAATTAAAGTTATGTATATGTTCACGAATTCGTTTTACTGCATATGGAACAGTAGTTCCGGTTTTCATAATAAACGGCCAGTCTGATGCCATACTCAACAGAACCTCTCTGGCAGCCTGATTCAAAACACGAAGCTTTAACCCCCTCTCATCGGGATAGCGGGAAACCAGCTCTGACATCCTGTCAATTGCCTTATGAAGATGTCTGTATATCCAGTCATTCTTACCATCCACCCAAACTTCTGAATAGCCCTTATTCCCCCAACTTGAAAAAGAAGGAATACCATGCTGGCTCTCAGGATAGAGTTCCAGATATCCAACGGGTGTAATCATCTCAATCTTATCAGTATTTTTTGAAACTTTACGAATGACAGACTCCATCCATGAAATACCCTCAAACCACCAGTGTCCAAAAAGTTCAGCATCATAAGGAGTAACTATATAAGGAGCCCTGTTCATTCTTCCCTCAACCTTATCAATCTGACCAATAAGCTTTTTTATAAAATCATCTGAATGCTTTTCCAGCTTATTTTTTGCCAATTCAGAGTTATAGAGTTTTTTTTGATCAGTATCACCAGTTACAGCATAATATTTGTACCCGGTATTACTTCTAATATCAGGCTCATGAATATATGGCCGAATGTAATCAAGAGAAAGGTCATACCCGATATCTCTATAAAATTCCCGGTAATCAGGATCTCCGGGATACCCGGAATCAGCAGACCATACTGCTTCGGATATGGAAAAATCCCTGCCGAATGAAAAGGTTTTATTTGGTAACTGTAAAGGAGCGTAAATACCATTTTTCGGATTTTCATCACTCATTAGTATCCCATGAGCAGCTACAAAAAAATAATCAATATTATTTGCCTTTAGATATTGCTCCAATCCGGGAAAATAACCACATTCAGGTAACCAGAAACCCTTTGGTTTTGTACCAAAATTACGACCATGAGAAATAACGGCACTTTGTATCTGAGCTTCAATGGCCTGGGGATACTCTTCAAAAACAGGAAGAAAAGCATGGGTAGATGCTGTGGTAATAATTTCCAGAACGCCCTCTTTTTCTAAATTTCTAAATCCCCAAAGGATATTCTTCCTGTAAAGCGTTGTAAAATCCTCAAGATCATCTCTAAAAATAGACAAATACATTTCTACCAGTTTTTTAGTTTCAGAATCATCTTTGTTTCTCTCAAGTTCCTTAACACCAAGCTCAATTCTATTTTCAAGATATGCCAGATACCGATCCATAAGCAGTTTATCTGACAGCATAGCTGAAAGAGTAGGAGAAATTGAAAATGTTAACTTAAAATTAATATCATCTGCAATAAGACGGTTAAACATCCTGAGCATTGGAAGATAAGTCTCCGAAATAGCCTCAAAAAGCCAGTCCTCTTCTAAAAAATGTTCATACTCCGGATGTCTCACAAAAGGAAGATGCGCATGAAGTACAAAACCCAGATAACCCTTTGACATAATTATTCCTTAACCGTTTTTTTCTGCGTTACAACTGATAAAACTAGAAGGACAGATCCTGATTCTCCATAATTGAAACGATACGTTTGGGAAGAACATTTTCACCATCCTCATTATAATCCCATAATCCGGACAATAATACCGTCATGGTATCTGAATTGTTCGATAAATCATCTATATTTTCTGCAACAAAACCTCTGGGACTTTTTATAATATTAGATTCACACAGTACAAGCGCTTTACCATGAACCATGCTGCATAACTGTATTCCAAAGTGTTTCCCGGTCTTTCCCAGATTTATGTACCAGCAGTCATCATCTTCATCCACAGGTATATCATAATAATCTAAAATATTATCTTTCGAATAGCCACCTGCATCAGTCTTTAAAGCAAGCTCAAATACACGAAGAAAAAATCCTTCAAAAAAGATGTCCTCTTTTAACTTGCCAAGCTGGCTCTCATTTATATCCCAATAGGTATAAGCCCAGAGGGGATCTCTAAGCATTAAAACTATTCTGGTATCATTATACCTGGATGGAATTGAATACACCTGTTTTTCCTGAGCTTCCAGTTCATAATCCTGAAGAATATCATATTTAGTGCTTTTCAACTTCATTGCGTCATTATTGGACAAATCCCTTTCGTTCTTATCTTCCTCCAGGGCATCCAGTATTTCATCGATAAGCTTATCCCGATCCTCTGTAGTGTAGTCACATTGAATGCTTTCGTTCTCAGCTATCTTATAAAGTTCGAACATAGAATATTTAGCTAATCTCTCTCTAGTCATTATATCCTCGCTGCATTGTAAGTTCATTCTTCTTAAATCTCGGATTTATGTCAACCCACTAAACAACAATGGATAGAATGTATTACTATCTCAAACTAATAATAGAGCATTTTGGGGCGTTCCCCTGTATCCGGTATTTCGATACAATTGCCTGTGTGGAAATAAGCAGATATGTTTTATTTCATAAACATGGCAATTACTTACTATCCTTAACGTATTTTGGGTAATAATTTGTGTTTTATTACTAACGAAGGGTTGTTTTATTTTGATGCCCCGGTAATAAATTACCTGGCTGTAGGGTCGGGGCGTCCCTTCGGGACGGGGGATGAAAAACAGAAAAAAAAGCTCTTGCCTGGGGCAGGATTTAAAGAAAGAAATCATATTCAGATAAGTGTGAGGAATCCTAATTGTATTAAGGGATATTTTTTACCCCGGGACTTGGATAAGAGTTGGGTTAATCCATAGAAAATTAAATAAGTAAAGGTTATTACTAAATTATTTCCAAGTATTTCCTCCTTATCAAGATAGAGGATATATTAAAAACTAACCCTATGGTTAGGGGTACAGTCCAGTGTTACACATCAACGTTTACACGTGTATAAACAATCGAAGTTGCCTTACACTTCCTCTTAGTCTGATCCATAAATCCCAGGGTAAAACGATCATCAGGCTTCTGAAAAATATCAAGACCGCGGCCTAATGTTATTCTCCAGCCAGTATCAGTTTCTATCCGTCTATCGTGAAGGTTTTCTTCAAATCTATATTCCAATTGTAAATGATCGTTCAGGAGTCCACGTTTTAATTCATCGAGTTTTTCGGTGGCATCTCTTTCATGATAAGGATCTGTTCCTGCACTTGTTATCAACTCAATAATAATATTATCTTCATCAGGCTCCAGAATTTCACAGAAACTTATAAGATTAAATATCTGATACTGTAGCCGTATATAGGGATCATAAATTTTGATAAGTTTTGCTCCTTTAACATAGGGCAAGAATAACTTTTCGTAGGATATTCCTTTTTGGGATTCAGAAATATCTATAGTACCTTCATTTGGTTTTCTGTCAGCAGCATAGGGATCGGCCCGCTGTTCCTCTTTATTTTGAACAGGTTGTTCATTTGAATGGGAAAGCTGAAACTCATCTGGAGTATTACTCATTATGGTAACCCACTTAAATTCCTGATCTATCTTAGAGAGTTCATCCCTTATTTGCTGCCGCATTCTAACTGCTGGATTTACACAGTACAGAAGAAACTCTTCTTCAGTTACATTATCAAGATCTGGAAATATTAGTTTTAGATAACCTTCAGCTAAGCGTGATATAGCTTTTGTATCGCGCATGTCATCACATTGAGGAAGGTGAAGATTTTGAGAAACATATTCTGCATATCTTAAATCAACTCTTAATTCATGAAGAATTTCACTAAAGAAATCACCTTTAAACCCCAGAGATTTCGAAGGTGTTTTTTTAGAAACTCTTGGCATAAACCATCCTTCTATAAGTCCGTGTATTCGATCTATAAATGCTGATTCCTGAAGGGCGGATGGGAGTTCCTTAAATATACCATCACTTTCGTATAAGGGTAATCTGTTCATCGCCAATGTAATATTTCCAAGCATTACAAACCCAGACTCTGAAGTTCCAAGATCACCTGTAGTCCGTCTGTAACGTCCGCTTTCAAGGTACATCTTAAGAGCAGCCATAGCCTCTCCTGAGGCATCTGTTTGGATTTTCTGGATCTCATCAACGACAACCACATCATAACGGGGAATTAATCCGATCTGTTTTGTATTACTGTTAAAAAACAAAGCAGGTGCTGATATTTTACCTCCAGGTATTACAGCGGCATAACGGCTAATATTATCAAAAACAAACGACTTACCAGTTCCTTTTGGTGCCAGTTCAGTCATATTTACCCGGGGTTCAACAAGTGGAATAATTCTACTTAAGAGCAATAACTTTTGGGACAAATGATGTGTTTCCGGATTAAACTGACAACTTGAAACAAGCAGATCAATCCATTCTTCGGTAGTAAAATGTTTTCTGGAATCTCTATAGTAATCTAAATCAACTCCTGGAGTTTGAAAGGCTTTGAAATCAACCATCCAGATCTGCCCTTTTTTAACTTCATCACCATCCGGTGGTACGTAGCGAAGGGTTCCGAGACCCCACATTCCAGTTTTTAATAACATTGGGTTTTCATCAATAATATTCTTTTGAACCATTCCATTATTTATATCTAAAAGGGGGCATCCCAGTTCATGAATATTCCGGGATAAATTTACATTAACTCGAAAATCATCCAGAATTCGTACCTCCTCCTGCTCCATCAGACGATTTAATAGCATATTTTTATCTGCTTTTTGAGGCAGGTATTTTGATATTGTATTTACAATTTCGGATCTGCCATCTTCAGTTAATTCATCCCCATCCATAAACTGGCTGATTATCCATTCCCCTACATAAACAGGGATTGCCCGTGCACCAAATCCTGCTTTTCCCATAAGACCCTTATTGATTACTACTTCACCATAATAGTCTTTAGCTTTCTGTTCATAATTTAGCATTTCAATCTCCCTTAAAGGTCTCTTAAGTTTAAAAACGTGGACATAGCAGATTTAAAAGAACACTCTAATTCTATAAATTGAGTATGCTGATCTCCAGCTATTTCATATTCTAATTCTATATTAAGTCTTTTCTCTTCTAAAAATGATTTGTGGAAGTAACAACTTATACTGATTATGCCTTCGCCTCCAGGTTCTACAGAACAATATTTAAAGTCTTTAATGTCTGCTTTTTGAGATGGAATATCCACCCTGCTAACTTTAACAGGTGAATTATTGGGATTCTGCAACTCAATTTTAATCTGGATAACTCTTTGTATATAAAATTGCGGTTTGCCTGCCTCTTTGTTTTTAGAAAGATCTAAAAATCTATAAGTTAATTTCTCCCAGGCAGTTTTAACCATTTTATAAACAGCAGAAGGTATTATTATTTCTTCCGGTGTTACTCCGCCGTGCATATAGCCTTTGGCCCTATTTGCTTTTTTAACAGTATTATGCCCTTTAGGAAGAAAGAATATTTCCTGCTTTTCATAAAACGGTTGTCTAAACTTATGGCCAAAGACCCAAAGGTTAGGAGGAATATCATTTTCTTTTGCTAAATCAATTGCTGCGTAGCGGTACTTGTCATTCTCAAATAGAGTATTAACTATTTTAGAATCAAAAGAAGTTTTTTCATCTTCCAGTATTCGGCATGCCCCATGATCTGTAACGATATAGATATTAAACTCCTCTTTTCTCCCTGTCCATTCATTGGCGTATCTTGATACTATACTTACAATTCTTTTGTATAAAACTGAAAGCTCCTCTTCATAAGTACTATTTACAGCTTCAACATTAGAATGAAGAACTTCATCGCCTTCTAAAAAGTTTAACAAGAGGACTGTTGGCTCCTTGGGTGTTTTAAATTCAGCAAGAGCTTTCAAGTTACTTAGATATTTTGAAGGTTTAGCATTCCAATAGTTTTCTGAATGATCTGTTAAAGCTGTAGAATATGGAATATCCCCCTCTCGCCACTTCCCGCTTATCAATTCTGGTTTATTGTACTCTGTAACAGATGGCAAAGCAGCAAATTTATAGTCCAGAGTATTTCTGGAGAATCCATTCTGTTTTAATACCTGATCCATGAGTTTCATAAAATTTGACGGCAGACAGTCTATAAGTAAAATTATATCAAGACTATTATTCTCAGCATCTATTGCACCTAAATTTGATATCTGGCTGTATCTACTATCATTCTGAACAGATATATACTCTTTGATATACCAGGAAGAGAAGGTTTTTACACTTTTTTCAATCTCTTCATCATAAAACCCATTATGCACTTGCCAGTCTCTGTATGGGAGATATTCATTTATTGTCCAATCAATCCATTCCTGAGCAGTAAGTTCCTCAGCTTCAGCAATTATAGTCGGTCGACTAGGTTTAACATAATAAATCAATGAAGCTAATTGTGCATGAGTTATACCTGGAAACGAATTAAATTTATCTATTATTAGTTCAATGTTCGTCATAGTAACAGTAAAAGATTTTAATTCCAGAACATCTATTAAGCTCTGGAATTCCTCTTTAAACTCTCCTGAACAATAGCCTAAATACCTTTTGAGTTCTTCGTTGTTCTTTATATTATGCAGATTAGACTTAAAAAATAACTCAATTTGCTGGAGAGCTTGCTGTTTGGCATTACCTTCTATATTAATTTCAGATATTGCTACAAATGGAATTTTCTGAACAAAGTGAATTTGTTCAGGACTTAATACATATTCCAATAATTCCTTTGGATAGGTAGTTAGAGCTTTTCTCAAGCTTAGAATATGCCATAGCATACTTTTATCCTGGACTAAATTTTCACATAGTTCACTAACCCATGATTCATTTGCTTTCTTGATCCAATCTTCACATTTTCTTTCTAAACATGTTGTTAAAAGTTTGGACTTATTAAATTCTATTATATTCTGATCATTATTTATTACATTTATCAGTTCTGACAGATTATTTTCACTAAGAACAATATCCTGGAAAACGGGATCAATTAAATAGGATAAGACTCTTGTTTCAAAGGAAACAATATTTTTAAGGGATTTAATATTTAGATCCAATAATCCCTCTTCTATAATTTTATTATCTGTCAGCCATTCAGGTATAGTTACATTCCATTTTTCTGAAATTAGTAAACCTGGAGTTTGTTCTTTAAAAAAAACATCCATATCAATCTGATTTATATAGTCCTGCAACCAGGTGAAATGATTTCTTTTCCTAACCCATATTACATATGTTTGATCGAAAATGGTTGATAACTTTTTACATAAGTCGACATAAGCTTCGTCACTTTCTACTAACAGATCATTTTTATCAGGTTTTATAGGTAGATTACCTATATAATATATTTTAATCTGCTTCTGATCGGTCGTTTCCACCAATTACTCCCCATTCTCCTGTAAAGTATCATTTACTAATTTTATTAATTCTTGATTATCTTCTTTGTTAACAAATTTCTTTTTTACTCCAAATCTAATAATAGATTTTAAGACTGATTTAAAACTGGATAGATCTTCCGGGCATTTTATTATGAGCTCCTGATTACCAAATAAATCAATATCAACCTTAGGATCGTATTTATGTTCACTATTGATAAGCTCCACTAAAACTGCTTCACTATAATTACCTTCATTGTCAAAAGATCTTAAGTTGATTTTGATATTGGGCTGATTTTCTAACAGTTTTACAAGTTCGATAGATTCTGATGTTTTCAAAGCATTTTCTGATGTTCTGGGATCTGATCCATCGGTTGTATATACAATTCCAGCAGCTCCCTTTGGAATTGCAACATATTTTTCCTCTTCATAATTAACTTCCATGGAACCATCTTCAATATCCGGCTTATAGACCTCTTTCTTAGTCTTATCAATCTCTACTTTTGCCTGATTAAATCTTGCTGCATAATCCTTAAAATGGGTTGATGTCCAGTTTTCAATTATTCCGAACCCAAAATCGTGAGGTAAAAGCTTCATTATTGCATTATAAAAGTTGGCGTTTGTATCAGATAATCGATTTAATAATTGCTGGGCTCCTTCATCAGTATATTTTGAGGTCTCCCTCTGTGCACTGGAAAGTCCGGCATACCACTGCCTTATTGTATGCTCACATACAACAATATCACCTTTAGTTCCAAAGAGCTTGCAAAGTTCCTCTGATTGCAGATTAATGGCTTTTGTTAAACCTGAATTTAATGTCGTAATGTCCAGTTTGAAGTTTTTAATAAAACTATCTACTTTTTCTGAACTAAGAGATGTATCCCTTTCTATACCATAGATTTCCGGTAATCTTGAGAGGATAAATTCAAAACTATCAGAACTATGATCCAGATCATTTAAAAGCACTTTTAACTTGTTTAATCGCTGCGTTAAATCTGTATCATAAATACTTATATTTTTAGCAACAAGAGGCAATTTTTTCCACCACTCATGAAGGGTTGTAAAAGTAGAATTTAATGTTCTTGTCTCTCCATGCATCAATGGCGAAGCATCAAGTACAAATGCAATTTGATCTACAAGGCTGGACTGAATATCTGTGATCTTTCTAACCTTAAATACCAATTTAGCAGCTGGATCAGAAACAATATCAACTAAGTCTTCATAACTTTTAATTGGATACTCAATCATACATGTAGAATCTTTGTAGACAATCAATCTTTCACCGTAGGCTTTTAATACAAACGCTAATATCAGGATAAGAGTTGCTCCTCCACAACCATAAGGTCCACTTTTAACTTTCTCTAAAAATGAACCAACTGAAAATGACGTTCCTGGAGATAGTTCTCCTAATTCTGACAATAATAGTTTTAAGATTGGATAATCATCGCTAATATTAGTAGATTCCAACTCGCAGGCAAAATAGGCAATTGTTCCATCAGATGATATCTTTTTTAAAGCGCCTCCACCTTTTAATAAAACTTTCTCTAAATACCGTTTTTCTCCATGATTATCAGGATTACCATTATCTATAAAAACCTTATCGTTTTCCAGAAGGATTCTTACAGCTTGTTTTAACGCACTGTTTTTACCTGTTTTCCATTTATCATCATGACAGTAGTTAAGGTTCGGGTGTTTAATTCTACAGCGTTTTGTGAATAATTCATCACAAAGCATATCTGCAGGTTTATGACTCTGTTTAGGCTTGTCTGTTAGAACTTTCCCATCCTTTTTATACCAGCAAGCATTACTACCTTCTTCAATATCTCTAAATATTCTTTTTAACTGAGGGAGGTAACCATCTACCTGGTCTCCAAAAATATCTCTTAATCTGGACTCGGTTTGTGCACTTAGTTTTTCAGGATAACTGGGAGAAAGATAGTGACGGCAAGCTTTTACTTTAATTAGAAGATCAGAGAATGGTTGAATTGTATGAGGAACAGCAACACTAATATTATCATATTCTATTTTAACAATAGCTTCTTTTGCCAGGTTTATATCTAAATCATTTTCACAAAGGGCATAAACCAGAGTGCCCTCATAGCTATTACCCGGATTATTTTTATTTTGCTGATAATCTGTATTTAACTCTTCAAAAAACTCAGAGCATAAATCCTTAGCAGGTATGAAACGGGTTTTAAATCTTTTATCTTCTCCAAACCTTAGATTGTATTGTTTAGCATCAGAGAAAGTAGTGTTTTGCTTTCCTGTAGCCTCTTCTATAAAAGCTTTGGTTATATCATCCGGATAAAGGCTAAGATCTGAAACAAAACGATCGATTAGATCATTGGGATCCTCTCCTGTATTGATTGCCAATTCATAAGTTTTAGACTGCTTTCTAAAAAACAGAACTCCTTTTTTTACAAGACTATCCAACTCTGCTTTAAGTTGTTTTTTTTCAGAACTATTTATACAGTACAACCCAAACTGAAGATTTTCGATGTTTGCTGATAGTTGACTTAGCTGGAAAATAAGTATTGTTCGAAGTATTTTCAAGTTCTGTTCTTCTTCCAATCCAGTAAGTTCTTCTTCACTGGACTTTCGTAATGCTTCAAAACTGGCGTAATACCCATTTACAAACTGACGCTGTCTATCCCGTAATTCCGGGTTTTTTAAAGATAACTCTTTTTGGAAAAAATCATACAATAGATCCACCGTGTAGAGATGAAGGCTTCCATTAGGTAAAACTAATTCATTATTTTGTATAAAATCCGCATATGAATTGTTTCCGCCGCCAATATCACCTGAAAAAAATGTAAAAGTACTTCGTGCATCTGAACCTATTTCTGATGATAATTTCAATAAACAGGATAGAGCTAAAGGATGGACCCCATAGATGTCTTCTAATACACGCTCTCTGATCTTCTTAACATTCTCTATCCAGGGAAATAGATTAAGAGTTTTGCATGTTGGAACCAATTGATCAAATATAGCTGTTTTAGGATCAATTTCAGTTTTCCAGACATCACTTTCTTTATTTGTCTCTACAATAGCTCCAATAATCTCTTCTATCCCTTCGTTTAAGAGATCTACCTGGGTTAGACGAGCACTCATAACAGCGGCATCGTTCTGATTAAACCTGTCTGCATATGATTTGAAATCTTTATGAATACAACCAATAAACATCACATTTGATTCATTCTGGCATATATTTTCCATAAATCCCTGTAGTATATCTTTAGCATAAGCACCTTTTTCCAGTGTAAAACCGAATTCGTCATAAAAGATAACCAGGCCTTTAAAGCGTTCCTTGAATGCCTTACTTTTCAGCAGGCTTTGAATTATAGGGATAAGATTGCCTGCCTGTGCCTGAAATTCCATGCCTCCCATCATTGTTTTGAAAACAGATCTAAACTTCTCCAACATCTCGGTTTGATAATCCATAAGCCCGGATCTAAGCTGCTCAATTGTTAACCCTGGAGATATTGTATCAATGGTGCTAATAAAGTCCTGATAGAAGTTCCTTATTCCACCACTGTCTCCTTTCTTTTCCCAATCGGTCAGGCAACGTTCTGCTTCATCAAATTGTGTCAGGACTCCGGTATCAAGTCCTTTTACTTTACTTGCTTCAAAGATAGCTTTCATTACTACATCTTCAAAGTTTCGCCCGGAATGATAATCACAAATTGCTACCAGGTATTGTCCATTCTTACGAAGGTTTTTAAGTATTTTTGCTTTTTCCGAATCCAATTTTGCATAGTTTTCATAAAATCCGGCTAATTCAGGATCTTCACTGGAGCGGCA